>Ga0209568_1000989_pt1 | contig 10505 bp, 8 predicted proteins | sample WorMetOlspDAHAB2_FD_187406 | JGI IMG/M metagenome (GOLD analysis project Ga0209568, IMG submission 187406) | Marine gutless worms symbiont microbial communities from Max Planck institute for Marine Microbiology, Germany - Olavius sp. DAHAB.2... ...
TGGTTGAAAGGGTTTCGCCGCCATTGTGAAAATGGTGATACCACGGTCAAATGTACGGCCTATATTTCTTCCTGCCTTGCAGATTTAAAAAAGCGGGAACAGCACCTGCGCAATGGATCTCAGGCGGCTGTTTCACTGAATAAGCTTGATCCGGGCCAAAGAGGAAAGATCATTAAAATCACCGGCCGCAGCACAATAAATAAGCAATTATCCGACATGGGCGTTTCGTCCGGAAATATTATCGAGGTAGAATCACTGGAGTCTTACGATGATAAAGTTGATATAAAAGTGCGCGGGCACCATCTATCGCTTACCAGAGAGGATGCGGGGAAAATTTCGGTTGAGCTGCATAAATAATCTCACTTGAGCCGTATGGCTAAATTGGGATGCACGTTGTTTGTTGTGTGTCTTTTTTTGTTATAAAAAAATATATGAGCTTTGATTCAATTTTATTAAATAGCCGCCCTTGCTTGCATCCCGCTATCCGGGGCTCGCTTCGCTCGTTCGACTGACGCAGACAATATCCGGCCGATTTTTAAATCCCGCCGCCGAGGTGTAGCCGGATGTCATACCCGTTGCCCTTCGGGCAAACCTAAAACCATTCGTTTTATTTCAGCTTTATTCCTCATGAAATTTACCAGTTCAGTTTAAATTATCAATCGCGAAGCGATGGTAACTTTAATTCGGCCAGGTCGGCCGGGCTAAATGTCTGCGGCTGTCTGCGTTCGTCTGCGGCTAATTTATCAAAGATTTTATCGCTAATTATAGAGGGCTACTGTTTTTTACTCCAACTTTTTTGGAGATGATCCACAAATTATAACATGCCGTGATTGTATTCTACTCAATCAACGTTTTGCCCGAGCAACTCGGGATACATAACTCCTTCGGCCACCCGGGTAACCGGACCGGTCATTGACACCGCAAAATCTTCTGCGATCTTTATCTCAATCTTGCCCCCCGGCATATGGACCGTAATTTGACCGTCGCACAGCCCTAAGCGATGCGCTACGGCAGCGGCCGCGCTGCTGCTGCTGCCGGAGGCCAGCGTGTATCCTGCACCCCGTTCCCAGATTTCGATTTGAATGTTGGAACGATCCAGAACTTTCATGAACTGAACGTTCGTGCGATTGGGGAAGCGCGGCTCATTTTCGATTGGGGGACCTATTTCCTTTGCTTCAGCAGCCGATATCTCCGTCTTTAAGACAACACAGTGCGGATTGCCGATGGTCGCCGCACAAAATTCTACTATCCGACCCTTTACTTCCATCTTTTCATTGATCACTTCGCGTTCAGGACCCTCGACCGGGATGATGCGGCTGTCAAAGCTGACCTTGCCCATCTCGACCGAGATTAATCGGCCGTCTTCGAATACCCGGGATTGAACAACTCCACCTGCCGTATGGATCAAGATGGAATCGCCTTCGATCAATCCTTTGTCCCACAGGTAGCGGGTGAAAATACGCAGTCCATTGCCGCTTTTTTCAGCCTGGCTGCCGTCCGGATTAAAGATTTTTAATGCGAATTTGTTATGCTGATCTTTTATCGGTCCCAGTAGAATACCGTCAGAACCGATACCGAAGTTGCGATGGCAGATCAACCGGACCGAGTCATCGGTCAAGGTGTCATCGAATTCAACAGGATTCAAGACAATGTAGTCATTGCCAAGCGCGTGGTATTTGTAAAAAGGAATGGAAGAAGACATGATAGAAAATGCCTAATCCGCCCAGGAAATGGCGGACAAGAATTATGGTTGACAATCATTTGTAAATTGAAATTTCATTGGCTGCCTATGCCTGCAACTCTGAGATAACTATTTTGATCAGTATGTTTTCATGAGGAGTAATTGTCAAGGGGTGGTTGTTTTCGGCAGGTTCTCGATGATCTCTTTTAGTTTCTCGGAAAGATTCTGAGGAATCGGTTTGTCTTCTGTATTCTTGCACAGGGCGACGGTTCTCTTGAGGGTTTCAAGACAGGAAAAACAGGCCACACAGTCTTCGGCATGTTTTTGAATTTCGGCACATGTTGCATGATCCAGTTCGCCATCGATGAACTCAGAGAGTTTCTCGAACATTTCCAGGCAATGTTGGTGGTCATGGTCATCATTGCTCATTTTCAAAGTATCCTTTCAATTGTTCTCTTAAATAAAGCCGGGCCCGGTGGAGCCTTACTTTTACATTGGCCGGTGAAATATTAAGGATCTGGGCAGTCTCCGTCGTGTTGAACCCTTCGACATCCCTTAGTACGATCACCATTCGATATTTTTTAGGAATGGATAAAATACCCCGGTTAATCGCGCCGGCCAACTCTTCATTCAGCAGCTTATCCAGGGGCATCAAGGCCCACTCCGGAACATGATCCGGCGGCTCGGCCTCGTCGCTGGGCCGGAACTCGTCTAAGGACAGTTCCTTTTCCGGGGCGAATTTAGATTTTCGCCTTTTTTTGATGCAGGTACTGGCCGCAACTTTGTAGAGCCAGTTTTTGAATTTAGTTTCATGGCGAAAACCTTTTAAATACCTGAAAACGTTTAAAAAAGTTTCTTGAACCATGTCCTCGGCATCACGGTGGTCCCGACACATCCGCAAACCAAAATTGTAAAGATTCTGTTCATACCTTTTGACAAGGTCATGAAACTTATCAAGCTGGCCGGAATTGATGCTCTGGATCAGATCAAAATCACTGTCCTTGACGTTCTTGCGATTCGGATTCTTTGCTGTCGTCATTTTTACTTGTCACCTGACAAGATTCCTTCAGTCAGGTGGACACCCCGAGTTTTGGCAGGATGTAGGCCTGAAGTAAAAACCAGCCGCCCACAATCGCCAACATAATTAAAACATCTTTCATTGGTTTCTCCTTAAGGGACGCGGAAATAAATAAATACACATAGATTGTGCCGGATATTTGTTCGCCTTCAAGGCGCGCCAAGGGGAGCATATTTTCTATATTTGACTTTTGGTGCAACGCCGAAGGCGGGCAAAAAGACAAGCAAGATTGTGCATTTAATTATTTCCGAGGCCCTATGAGCGGCACCTTAAATTCACCGTATGCCTTGGCCGCAGGCGGCGGTCGCCGGCATATTTCCGAGTTTATGGAACCACTCCCAGTATTTATGCATTTATCGAACGGTTGTCCACTTTTTTTTAAAGATAAGACAATATAAACTGACAAATAAAAACGCCATAACGAATCCAAGATGGCATAGATTCAAGACAATAATGAATTCATGTGAAAAATAATGAACTGGAAAATTCTTCACAACGAAAAGAATCCCGGTGATGACGATGCCGGACAACAGTGCTATCCTCAGATAGCCTGTCTTGGTGATCTTCAGATTTTTGCGCCGCAGAAAAAAATAATCAAATAAAAAATAGGATAACAAAGCCAGAAGCATTGCCGCTCCCAGATAGTGCACATAGCGCGTAGTGTAAAAATTGGCCAGCCAGCCGAAACCCGGAATGTCGGCCATATAGTAGCGCTTGTAAATCGGCATCTGGCCAAATCCCGTCAAGGCCATCATGAAAATGCTGAGTAAAAAAAGGTAACGCATGATTCGATTATCGTTAATTGCAAGGGTATGTGATCTACCGCTTTGATTCATTTGAGCCGCTCCTTTTTGGTATAGTTGTATGCTTTTCTGGCGGCTGCTGCCAGACCGGCAAGCGGTGCGATCACCATTGCAGCGGCCAGGTTGTTGGCGTCGGCCATTGTGTCCCGCGCTGCAGGAAAATCAGGTTTGCCCTTACCCTTTTCAATAGCCTGGTTGATCTCTTCAAATGGAACCGGCGAGACATAAATGGTGTTGGTGCCGCCGTTTTCGGTTTCGCCGTATACATAGCCGTTGATCTCTTTGGCCAGGGCATGGGCTTTTTTAATGATTTCTTCTCTCGGCCCAATGGTTTGAACGTCTTCCGGGCAGGCTTCGATGCAGGCCGGCAAGTCGCCGTCAGCTACCCTATTATAACAGCGATCACACTTGTACATCACGCCGTTGCCGGCGAAATTGGGCAGGACATCCAGATATAGCCCGACGCCGGTTTGGCGTTGTGGAATATCCCAGGGGCAGACCTTATTGCATTTGGATCCTCCCAGGCAGATATCGGAATCAATTCTTGAAATGCCGTTTTCCTGCTGCTTTGCCGCTCCCCAGGGGCAAAGCTTGACGCAAGGCGGATTGACACAATGCATACAGCGCCGTGGAATGGTCAACTCGGTTTCCTCGCCGTTTACTTCGACACTGGCGTTTTGAATATACAGCCAGTTGTAGGGCGTGAGCCGGTCGTCGACATCCTGTTTGTCCGACCAGTCGGATACTTTAGCGCGGGGCGGGTACATTTTCGGAAAGGGTTTTTGCGGGTCCGGGTATTTACCCGCGTTGGCCTCGGAGCAGGCCGCGACACATTCGCCGCAGCCGACACATTTGCTGATATCGAGCAATGTTGCCAGCTGTGTGGATTCATCGGGTTGAGCGAGGGCCTCCGAGCCCGGAATACTGGAAGCCGCCACACCGGCTGCGGCTGCCAGGCCTCCTCTTAGAAATGTACGTCTGGAAATCTGTTGTCCCATTTAACCTCCTAATTTATCCGCCCAGAAAAAAAGCTCCTTCAGGGGCATAGATTGATTTTTAAGAACCAAAGAATGTTGCTTGATCGAAAGTGCAGCGGATTAATTAATTATTGCTGTGCATTTTTAATTATTGTTTTTTTGCATTCGTGATTTAATTACATCCGCTATCGCTATTATTGAGAGCCGAATAATTTGTTAAGGATTTTGATATAGCTTTCAGACTGGCGCTGAAATTTGCTCATAGAGAGCCGGGGGTTATTGAATGGTTACAAAAATAATACTCAACTTTTGGGATCAATCAAAGAAAAGTGCTGTTTCAACATTTCTCCTTCAACAACTATCGAGAGGCGTATTGAGAATTATATTAAAGATTTTGGATCAAAAAGGGGAATTCCTCTTAATGGGGGTAAAAAAAGGGTAATATGTTAATGGAATAAAAAATGTCTTTAAATTCTAATAGGTTCTGATTTATCAAAAAAATATGCTATTCTTCTAAATAAAATATTCTGGGTTTTCAGGGCAAAGAACCCGATGGTGGGAATGAGGGGATACTCGAACTCCATCCAAATCATTTGACTCATAAAATGATTCATGCAACGACTTCTCAATGAATTCAGATAGGAGCAACCCTCGAAATAGTGTTCCTGGCCGCCGTGCAAACCATTTATGCACGGCTATAATCGGTCGGTAGTTTTGTTGAATCTGTTTTTCTCGTAACGCCAGATTTGCAATAAAAGGTATGTCAAAATCACGTTCAATCATAAGGCTACTATTTTTTTCCTCTCTGGGGTATCAGAGATTACCTGTGTTTTCTTCATTTTCGTTGATATCTTTATGCCATGAAAAACATCATATGTTATCCGCACATGTTAAACAAGACCACAATTGATACGTTATTTATTTTCACTTTTTTCTCTTACCGGCGCCCAGATAAATTCCCCGGCCGGCACGCTTGATAAGGCCGTCTTTGTAGGCTCTATAAATGATATTTCTAATTTTTTTCTCATCAAAAGCCGTCTTTTGCACCAGGGTGGCGACGTCGACCCCTTTTCTTGAACGATTAATAATTTTAAGCACCCGGGCGCTGTCGGAGAGTACGGCGCTTTTCTTTTTAACCGGAGACTTGACGGCCGACTTGCGGGGCCGTGCTTTGGCGGCGACCGGTTGTGAGCGTTTTTTCAATCCGGGCTTTGTGGGTGATTTCGGGCCGCGTTTTTTCTTGGCCGGTGCTTTGGCGGCCGGTTTTTTTTCGGGTCGCTTTGGTTTTAACTGCTTTGGCCGCTTTGCGAGAATTTTTTCCGATACCGGCGGTCTTCTTAGCGGTTTTGTGAAAATCAAGATCCAAACCTTCTTCCATATCGATGCCGAACATACCGGAAAGATCTGATTCCGCAATCTTTCCGGAACTCATTTTCTCGGCTTTTTCCAACAGCTTGTAGCTTTGGTCTTTAAGGGTCTGTTGGATCAAATCATCTATTTTAACTTTGCGAAGCTTGAAAAACAGACTGGCATCATCATCCAGCCTCGATCCGATCCCATACAGGGTGGCGGCCACATGTTTACACATATAGGCCCAGTCCGGACAACTGCAATCAAAACCAATCTCCCGGGGTGATGGGAACAATCCCCGGCCTTGAGCCGTAAATACTTCTCCCAGGGCTTTGGGAAATTTCCCGTTTAAAAGCTCCGGCAAGGAATCCAGTTTGCCGGCACAGGCCGTTTTCATATTTTGCCAGATTTTTTTTGATATACCCTTTATCTTAATGGTGACCGAGTATGGCTTTGTCCTTGAGCCCTGGACCAGGGATTTGACCTGCCCGGCACTGATTTGAAGGTCGAGCACCGCACCATGACGCACATAGCTGCGTCCGCGACCGATGCGGTTGCTGTAATCCGCATAGCGCTCCAGGTTGAGGTTCCACGATTTTCCCCACCAGGTTTTGGCGATGGTCCGGCCTTCTATCACGATTGGTTGAATGGCAGGGTTCTTCTTTCTGAGCTGTATTAGCTTGCGGGCTGCTTTGGCTCTTTTTTCAGCCACGGATACATAACGCGGATAATCCCAATATGCCATTGTCCCACCTCTTGCTTTTTTATAACTTAAGCTTAAAAAGATCCAATAATTGATTATCTTTCATTTCGGTAATCCAGGACTCGCCGGCAGCGGCAATAACATCCTGTGACAAGCGGGTCTTTTCTTCCAGCATCATATCAATGCGCTCTTCAACCGTTCCTTTGGTTAAAAACTTATGGACCACTACATTTTTTTTCTGCCCGATTCTAAACGCCCGGTCAGTGGCTTGATTTTCGACGGCCGGATTCCACCAGCGGTCGAAATGAATGACATGATTGGCTTCGGTCAGATTCAATCCGATCCCGCCGGCTTTTAAGGACAGTACCATGAACGGAACGTATGCCGGGCCTTGAAATTGTTCAATAATTTTTTTTCGTTTACCAACCGGGGTACTTCCATGCAAGATCAAACCGTCGTGCTGGAAGATGCCAGCCAGAAATTCAGCCAGGGGCCGGGTGATCTCCTTGAACTGGGTAAATACCAGAGCTTTTTCTCGTTTTTCATAGATGGTCTCACAGATTTCACGCAGTCTGACGAATTTCCCGCTTTCTTTTTCACCATATCCGCTGATTCCCAGGTATTGGTCCGGGTGATTGCACAGCTGTTTGAATTTCATCAGGGAAGACAGGATGATCCCCTTGCGCTGGATTCCCTCAGTCTGCGCAATCGTTTCTTTTATCTCTTCGGTCAAATTTTTATACAACAGGATCTGTTTATTGCTCAAAGCGGCATAGGTTCTCATCTCAATCTTTTCAGGCAAATCGGATATGACCGTCTTGTCGGTTTTCAGGCGACGCAAAATATAAGGACGGATCAGTTTGCGCAAGCGGGAATAACCGGATGGGTTGCGGCTTAATATTTTTGAAAATCTTTTAAACTCATTGGCGTTTCCCAGCAACCCGGGGTTTAAAAAGTCAAATAGAGACCAAAGGTCCGACAACCGATTTTCAATGGGGGTTCCCGTCATGATGATCCGGTTATTGCAGATCAGGCCCTTTACGGCCCTGGCCTGTTGGGTGGCAGGGTTTTTAATGGCCTGGGCTTCATCTAAAATGACATAGTTCCACGCATGGGATTGCAGCCATTTGTATTTTTGCACCAGCGCATAGGTGGTTATCACAAGATCGAAGGTATTCAATGACTTTTTATCCTGGGCCCCCGTTCTAGTCTTTGAATTGACTGCCGGATGGGCCACAAAATATTCTATGTCGGGCGAAAAACGGTTGATTTCACTAATCCAGTTGGAAATGAGAGAAGCCGGAATCACCAGCAAGTTGGCCCGTTGACGTGATCCTGATTTCTTGACGTCCGATTTTATGATATGTAAAAAGGCCAGGATCTGAACCGTTTTACCCAGCCCCATATCGTCGGCCAGGCAGGCACCAAATTTTAGCGAGTGCAGAAAAAACAGCCAGTTCAAACCTTTTTGCTGATATTCTCTGAGCGCTGCTTTAAATGCCCGACCGGGCTTTACGGCGGATATCAAATCCGGGTTGAGCAATTTTTTTAGGACCGATTCGAGCCATTTTCCACTGGAGACACTGCAATCTATTTCAGCAGCAGACCCATCCAGCAACTTTTCGGGCGTCAGCTGCAAACGCATGGCATCTTTCAGGCTTAGCCCTTGTTCAGCAATCATTTTTTTTGCTTTTTGATAGGCCTCGAGGGTTTGCTCCAATTTTTCAGGATCTACCGCCACCCATTTGTTTTTGATAAAGGCAAGTCCTTCCGTTTCCTGTAACAGCCGTTTTGCTTCTTGCGGTGAAATCCGGCTGTCACCCAGAACCAAGCGCACATCGAAAGTTAAAATTTCGTCCATGCCGACGAAAGACGGCTTGGTGTCACCGACACTGATATTGATGCCGACTCGGGTTGGTTTGCCCTGCCACCAGTTCGGAATGCGGCACAAAATACCGCAGTTCTCATAGATTGCCACATCTTTTAAGAATGAGAAGGCCTGGGCCGCTGACCAGGTCATGGGGTGAAAAAATTCTCCGGTGTCCAGCAACTGGGCTAATAATGGGCTCTGTCCGGCGGCCAAATGAACAGTTGCCAGCAGTTCCAGCAATTTATCCCGGTCGGATTCATATTCTTTTAAGGCGTATTTGAGGGGCAGGTGTTTTGATTTTCCCTGCTGGTTCAAGCGGGTGGAATAGGTGGCTAAAAACGCAAAGGGATGATGGTCATCTTTATTTTCAACCAGATGAAAAAATACCCGGCCCACCAGATGCACTTCCGGGCTATAGGTCCGGATAAATTCTGCAACGGTTCCTTTATAGGATTTAATTTCACGTGAAAAAGCTGCATTGAGTTTTGACCACAGCGTGTCTAACAGTTCCTCGCTTATATATTCGGAGCCCGGCATTAGAGGGGCTTTGCCCGTTAACTGCTGGAGTTGATTTTTATCAACGGCAAGGTGCGTTTTGTGGCGAAAAAGTTCAAGTTCAGGCGTCCGGCTTAATTGCCGGGTAAACAGTTTTGTGAATTTGCGCCAGTATTCAAGGGAGGGCGAAAGCGTGACATTTTTATCACAAAAACCTAAAAAGAGAAGACCGGTATCGGCATTGTCGGCGAATCGATCGAAAATTTCTTCCTGCAACAGCCGGCTGCTTTTATTGATGTTTTCTTTTGTTTCGATCCATTCTGTCTGCAATGCGCCGTTTGGCATCACGACGACACTTAATTCTCTATTTGGCATAAGTGCTGACCTAATACTAACATAGTAGGAATAATTATTTTCATCTGAATCGACAGCGATCAGGCAAACGATTCTGAGCCATTTAGCCCTAACCCGGAATGGATGTCAAGCATGGCGAATTCTAAATTTTTTCTGTTTTCAGTCAATTCAGCTAAGAGGTCATTTAGACAATAAAGTATTCATTCGGTGTCTGAATTTAATTTGATTACAACATATTAGTCGAAAGGCGCCATTTTATTTGGCGTAAATACCTATTTGTGCCATAAAAAGGAGATTCAATGGATCTTTCATCCCCTTCCATCGTGATCTAAGAACAAGGAAAAATAATCGAACTCAATCATTAAACCGCTCATATGAAACTACATCGTTTATTACAAAAATGTAGGGCGGGCCTCCGTGCCGCTGATACCGGTCGGCACGGAGGCCGACCCTACTATAGCCTATAGTTAAAGTTTCGTTTTCGATTTGACCGGCTATTATTTCGGCCAGAGGCGGCGCTGAACCTTGAACCCTGCGTGCCGCGGCGAAGCCCTTGAGTCGAAGACGGGAACCTTTTTTCTCATTTACATATCCAAGCTTCCTCTGTATACTAATAATGAATTATTTCCGTTCGTTATACCCTGATGTTGCAAAAGTTGAGGATGCTGTAGCTTCCCCGGCGACGGGATTTCCGCTTCGCTACATCAAGGCGTCCAAGGTTGAAGCTGTAGTCGCCTATATCATGAGGCTTAAAGCAATTTGGTATCTACTTGTTATTTTGTAACTGTTAGCCAGTTTTTTTAGTCCCGCCGCCGTCAGGTGAATCGGGACGTTGGAAGGGGAAAGAATATGTGGGTGGCAAATTTTAATCAAATCTATAGAGAGAATCCCAGAAAGCAGCCTTTTGACTGCTGGGTATTGCTATTGTGCCATCGTTCAGGCACTAAAAAAGAAAGTTTGATCCGTTCTAAGCATGAACAAATCATAACCATTTTAATGGATCAGAATGTTAACTACACTGAAATTACTTCACGTCATGGAATGCAGCAAGCATATCAGAAATTTAACTTCGAAAATGGAAAGCATCCTTTGTTTCTTGTTTTGAATAAACATCCACTCGATTATATCAAAAACGATCCGCTAATGGTAATTGAGTGGGGGAAATGGGCGGATATTGAAGAGTTGAAAGACGAC
>Ga0209568_1000990_pt1 | contig 10502 bp, 9 predicted proteins | sample WorMetOlspDAHAB2_FD_187406 | JGI IMG/M metagenome (GOLD analysis project Ga0209568, IMG submission 187406) | Marine gutless worms symbiont microbial communities from Max Planck institute for Marine Microbiology, Germany - Olavius sp. DAHAB.2... ...
ACAATTAGGATTACGTTCAGTATTAGTAGCTACATTAATGTAAATTTATTGTACTTAATACGAAATAACATTATCATAAAATATAATTCAGGTGAATTAGTAACACCCAGATCCTTGAGAACGGATCGACTACATTGTCATCGGATTACGATTAAAATGAGATCAAACGAAAAATACTAACGTAATGCAACTTACACCAAATACTGCAGACGAGTAGATGCGGACGATCGGGTAGAGTGTCGATGCTGAAGACACCATCAAAGTATCTCACGTGCCGTCGTAGGATGCGATCGATCTCTTCTGTGTTTATACTCCAAAGTGCAGACTGACTGCAGTGTATTAGGATTAATAAACAAGATCAAGTAATAAGAGTCGTGTGACTCCCCTAACGACATCGAGCTGTTGAGTCGTTTGAAGCCAGATCATACATGTAGATGTGGAGACCCGCACACGTTTGCGAACATTAGTTTGTAGAAACTATATCTTATCGTCATTGCGGGACTACATTACTATGCTATTGCCACTCACCGAACGATCCATTGATATACAAGTAACGAAACATCTGCATACAGTAAGCAAGTAAGTGACTAAAAAGATAGATTATAGTACTCCAAATGACAGTTACTGCGTAGGCACTACAGAAGATTTGGGGAGGAGACGTGACGTTTTGCGGCAGAGTTTTCCAAGGTCGAGAAGCAGCGATCGGAAAAGTTCGACCGACTATGGTTGAAAAAACGGGTGTGTCAGACGATAAGCGATGACGACGACGATGATGATAGACATTATTTTCGTAACGTGTATACGCATATGAAAATGAATACATTCGTTGGATTCTGCAGCAACACACTCGACTATTGTCAGAGTAACCCACATGAGACAGACCGGAACGACATTTCACCACGCGATTTTTTTTAACTTACGAACACGTATCTGTGTGCAACTTTCAACATACGAAACCATGTCACTGTAAAAAGACGTGTCTGTACCTCCTTTTGATTTACAAGACGTGTTCGTGTACCACTTTTCACATAGGTGGACCTGTCCAGGTGCACGTTTGTACACTAAAAGACGTGTTCCTACACACTTTTTGACTTACTATGACATGACTATGTGTAACATTTAACATATGACACCGTGTCTGGCACCTAATTTTTCCATTGACGTAGCCGGCACGACGTGTCACCACGCGACTTTCTAACTTACGCACCCGTCTCTGTATGCAAATTGTCACATAGGAGGACGTGTCTGTGTGCACTTTGTCGCCTAATTTCCCTATGATTTGTCTCAAGCGACATGTTTCCATGCAAATGTCTTAACTCTGAGACATGGTCACGCGCAAGTTTGTGCATTAAAAGACGTGTTTCTGTACACGTTTTAGACTTACGAAGTGTAACATTTAACAAATTACACCGTGTCTGTTACCTAATTTCCTATTTGATGCAGCTGTAACGATACGTCACCACGCGACATTTTAACTTACGCAAACGTCTCTGCATGCATCTGTTGACATATAAAGCCGTCTCTGAGTACATTGGTTTGGCTGGTGCGAACGGCATGTGAAGACGTGTGTGTTCGCTGCAAAAAGACGTGTCTCTACCTCCTTTTGACTTATAAGTGCGTGTTCGTGTGCAGCGTTTCACATACGAAGACATGTCTGTGTGCAGCTTTATCGCGGTCGCACCCTCTAGCAACCTATGCAGGCTATAGCTATCAGGTGAGTACGGTCCAGCAAGCCGTTCGTGACAGAAATCGCGGGTTGTGAGTCTCGCTTCCGAAGAGGCGACAGCATCTGCTGGAAGAAGCTGCGTGGTTAGACGCTGAGTTTCATCGTCGTGTGGCTGCACGGTTTCAACATCCGGCCTAGGCATTTCAACAGTCTTGTCATTATCATCATCACTCTAGAATCCACGTTTAGTAGCGCTGATACACGAGGGGTCGCTGGCTGGCCTGTCGACTAGTGCAGTGCTAGTTGCAGGGAGACCTCGAGCGTCGAAGGCGTCGCGAGCATGCAGGTAGCCTAGCCCTCTCCGCAGTGCTATGTCGCTGTCGACATTCGCCCAGGTTGGGGCAGGCTGGGCGTCAGAGCGCGGTGTCCCACGTAGGGGTTGACAGCTATCATCTACGTTGTGTTCAGCGCCAGCCGGCTTGGGATATTGGGGCGCCGACTCCCCCATACGGTCGTTGTGTTCAATAATCGGGCGTCGCGGGAAAATCGGGCAGCACCTCTGTGTCGTAGCCGGTTTTCGGATACCTTTACTTACACAGACGAAGTCCATTTTGGGCCTTGTTGCGGCCTTATACCTTTACTCTAAGTTACAGTTGACACAATACACAGCAATGACGGGAAAATCGGGCAGCACTTTTGTGTCGTGGCCGGCTTTCGGATGCCGGTGTCGATGTGGTGATGTGTCGACGCAGTCGGTATGTCGGTGAAGATATCGGTGCTGGCACCGCTTTGGAGTTACGCTTCAGACAAGCATTACAGAGGTACACATACACCGCAGACAACTCGAGCACCAGTTAGGCAGTCCCCTGCCGTGGTAGGTGTCGACCGAGTGTCAGATCGGCAGCGACTGTCAACATACCCCTATCACTAGGTGCTAGTTGTCATAAATCAGGTTCAGCCCAATTAAGGGGAAGCCTGGACCGGTAAGACTATTGTGGAGTTGTAGTGACCTGTCACTAAGTTGCGTGAGTCGGGCCTACGGCACCAGGGGTCTCGTGTCCAATCGCTTCTTGTCCGGACTGGAATGGGTTCGTACTCTGTGCAATGTACGCGGTTTAATTCCCCTGAAAGCAGCAAGTCACCACAGTTAGTAATGTGTGTGTAGTGCCGTGCATGGAAGACGAACGCGTTAGCTTTCACCTTTTCTTTCTTTTATTTCAACAGCACATCAGCACGAGCACCAGCAGTCAACACGTTGAGACAAAGGCGCGTCACTACAACTCCACGAATTCGTCGCGCAGAGCCCACAAACTACAAATTACAACTATAGACTGTGGCAGTGGGTGACTGAGGCCCAATTGCAAACGGCAACATCTATAGTCGAGATCTGCATGCAAATAGTTGCGACCACGCTAGAATTTCCCGGCGAAAGCTACAAGAGCTTCCGCTGCAACTGAATTCCAACGCCAAAATCTGATGAAAACGCGCGAAAGCGGGCTATATCGGTTTATATAGTGACGCTAAATCTCTAAAACACTGTCCCATTGGAGACACATACATTATCGAAACAAACAAGCACCCTGATTTGTCGACAAGAACTACTCACGCGGTCTCGGTAGACGAACTCTCAAGTCGGACACATCTGCACGAAAAGGCCTACGCTGGTCAGGTGACCAAATTACTCCGGTCACATGATTAACTTACTCCGGAGTCAAACACAAAACGAAAAACTCAAGTTACCTAATGCTGAACTGACTATTCAAGTAACACACGACTGGAAACGAACGGGCCATACCGCAGCAAACACTCAAGTCCGAAACTAAAAGTAAACTATCAAACTAAAACTTATATGCGTACAGCGAAAAACCCATTGAAACGCATGGAAACAGCCAATGCAGTGAAAATACCATGAAAAACTATCAACTAACTCGCAAATGGCAACACGGACAATTAATCGCACGCAAAACTATTAAAAGCAAATGAAAACACAACTATTCAATCGACTATCAACTGAACAGACACACTAATAATCGCTAAAAACTATCAAACTTGCATGGAACGTCAGCGCATGAACGCATGAATAAACGGCACTTGCAGTGCATGCCGGCAGCTGGGCCGGCCGGCCGGGCAGCAGCGTGACCTAGTTATGACAACTCGAAACTATAGCAGAAATATGCACGCGCAGCGCTTGCAGCGTTGAGAATTAATGCAAGGGAGAAAATATAGTTGCTGCTAGAATGAATATAGCTTGCTGCTATACTCGACAAAAGCGCAAGTGTCCGCATGAAATACACACACACACACACACTCGAACTGGTACGGCAAATAAAACTTTTAATCGGCAGTTCAACCAAACATATGGAATAAATCGCTTGAACTGAACTAACTCCAATGCATAAACTGCATTCAGTTGAAACAATTAGACTTTACAACTGATATAGCTATATCGGCTATTTAATGCGTAAAGTGCAACAAAAGTGCGTGCAAAGTCATCGAAACCAGTTAACTAAAAGCTTTTAAGATGAATTAATATGTTAAAGAATGGAAACTGGATATTTTGCGATGTGTTCTGCGCGGCTGTCAAAGCTATTCTGCGATGAATTCTGCTTATATACTGCCGCAAGGGAGTAACCAGAGCACGTGATCTTTATTAATATGCAAGTAGGTCACGCTATACTCCGCTAAGCCTAATTTAATCGCTGAATAGAAGCTTGCAGAATGCAACAGAAAACTTTGCAGCGCTTGCTAGGCTTAGCGGAGTAAGTCGTGACCTACTTATCGCTGGGCAGCCGTATCACGTGACCTAACTACTGTCTTGCGGCAATATATAAGCAGGACTCGTTGACAGCGCAGCGTGAACCAACTGAATAGCATTTTACCATTGAAAACTGTTCCGTTCGATCCATTTCCTTGCCGGCGCAAGCGAAACTATTATTAGCCGGATAATGCTGACTTAATAAGCGCTTGCTAACTGTAGAAATGCTATGAACTACTAGTATTAGACCAATGTATAGAAACTGCTAAATTCGCGTTGATAGCTGAACTATTCTATACTGCTTCATCGACTAACTTTAGGCCTAATAATAATAAAAAATAATGGGGGGGTAGAAGGCTAATCCACCACAGCTTGTCACCTACACCTTTCCCTATGCATTGTCTGCAGCGGCATGTTTCCACCCAAATGTCTCCACTATAAGACGTGTACAGTCGCAAGTTCGCACACTGAAAAGACGTGTCTCCGCACACTTTTTGATATACAAGGACATGTCTCAGTACAGCTTTGCACCTACTTTCCCATTACTTCGACTGGTGCGAACGAACTATGGGGCGAGTGCACTCTCAAAAACGTTACGTGGACGTGTCCGCATGCAACTTTTGATATAAGAAGCTGTGTCAATGTGCATTAGTGTGAATTGACCGACGTGTCTGCACGCAAGTTGTTCAACTAAAGACGTGCTCACGCACAAATTTTCACGTTTGACATGGTTTCTCTGTTGCTGGGATCAGACACGATGCAGCGTTCTGAACATGTTGCAACTTGTCTGTAACCTTGTTTTGCCGCCGACGCTAGGACTGAGTTGCAGTAATTGACTTGTATTGTGATATATTTTCCTATACGTTGAAATTTAATTGTCTTGAGTTCATAATGCAAACTTGTTCCAAACTCGAGTTAACGTGTGCCGTCGACCTGACGCAGAGACAGGTGGCTAATATTGATAATTTTTGTTTTGGTGACATTTTCTGCCTTTTCTCAACCAATTCGTCAACATTTCCGAACCACGATCACGGTTCAATAGCTTGTCCGACTGAAGAATATCCGGAAAAGTCCGGCGACCAAAGATGGACATCCTAAGCGCTGAGCTACGCCGCCAACGCAATCGCATATCAAGGTTGTCGCATATGTTCGAGACGACTGTTTTGAATATGTGACGGTGGGTGAATATTTCATTCTTCCCCCTCCCCTTACACGGGAGCGCGCGCCCACCCTCCTCGCGCGCTCCGACTGAAGGATTTCGACTGAAGTACTCCGACTGAACGAGTCCGACTGAACTAGCTTTCCATAGTCGAAGTCCGAGCGCCGCCGATGACTGAGCTGGACTGCTCGACTCCTCCTCGCCGAAACTAGAGAGATCCAAATTACTGAACTCCGAACTCCGAATTGGTTGTTTACTGAATTCGAGTAATTGACGAAACTCAAATTGGAAGCTGAATTCGTGTCTCATCCCGACTCTCTCGCTCGACGACCCACGCCCGAACGCAGGCGGCGGCGGGGCGAAGGAGTGTGAAGTCACAATGTCGCGCAACTATAGGGCGGATGCCAACGCCGTCGAAACGACTGAAGTAGTGGTCGAAGCATCGTCGAACAAAGCTTTTCGTCGCGTTTCGTCTGTAGCAGCCATAAGGGCATAAGTCAGCGAAGGTCCAGAAAGTCTGGACGTGGAAGGCGCCATTACGCCGGAGTTCTTGAACCGAATGTTCTGACTCATCAGCGAGTTGTACGAAGTCCGAATTCGTGTTCAGTGGTAACTTCGCCAGATTCGGCCTATGGAACTGAAGCCGCTCTGAGAACTAGTCGACCGTTTGAACCCGATGAGATATTGGTGAAATCAACCAAATTGTCGTTCGAGACCTGCAGAGATATAACTCCTGCACAATTTCGTTCGGCACCTTGTGAGCCGAAGAGAGCAAGAATAGACCGAACTATTCCGCGTCATGTTTGCGATGAACGCCGACAGCCGCGAAGTCACAGCACCGAAGGCAGTAACGTCGACAGCGAATCAGCTTCTGCAATTCGGCATACGAATATGGACCGAAAATGTCATAACGATGGATTAAGTCAGAATCAGCGTTTTTTGGCCCCAGCGAAGCATCGAGGCCAAATCAGTCGTTCGGCAAGAAGACCAAACTTGTTTAATCATGTACATACATCGTTTTCAGAGGATGATGAGTACATTCAAGCTACCCAACCAAGGCACGTTCTGAAGCCTCCGAAGTATGACGGCACGATTTAGTTTGAAACATTCTGGGCACAATTCCAGAATTATTCCGTGTACAATAGATGGAGCAAGACCGAACAGCTATCGTGCCTACGTATCGTCCAAATACGCGCATCGCTACAGACGGAAGCAGGCAGGATTATGATACTGAAGTAACGAACTGAAGATGTTGACGAAGATGTTGAAGGAGCTGACAGATACCGAATCAAAGTTCGGAACAGACAAAGGAAGACTGGTGAGCCTCTACAGAGTTTGCATTCGGACATCCGAATGCATTGGCCTTTCCAGAATTGGACCGAAGGGCTCGAGAAACCATTGTATGCGATTACTTCATCGATGATTTCGCACGGAAGGTACGTGAGCGAACGCCAGCTAATTTTGATTCGGCTCTTCGCATCGCTCTCCAGCTGTAAGTATGGACGAACGACGTCGACAGAATTCGGAATGAGCAACCGAAGCATCTTGCGAGGAAAGCCCGAGAAATAACGCAAACTGAATCACTCATGGTGACGACTGAAGAACTGAATAAACAGGTTACCGAATTACAGAATCAGTTAGCAAAGGCAACATTAAGATCAAACGCCTTTAATTCGGTCGGAAGACCTGCTGTGTTGAACATCACGTTTCTGAAGGAAGTAGATCGAGCATGAACGTTCGAGCGAAGGATTTTTCATGTTGGGGTTGTGGCAATCCAGATCACCCTATTCGTTTGTGTCCGAATAAAACGCCAGAAGAGAGAAGACAGCGATTCGTGGCAAGTTCGGCATGTCCAGGAAAAGCAGTCGCCAGGTACAAGAAAGTCGGTACAAGAAAGGCCGAAGTATAAATCGACTCGGTAATGCCGACGACTTTATCCGAAGACCTAAGACAACCGAACCAGACAGGGAATGTCTGCCGAACGTGAATGCGATTGACCGAATTAATGAAGGATCTACATCGCAAGAAGTAGAAACCTCCTCGGTGAGGGAGAGCCTCATCGAACAGCAACGATCGGTCCTTGAATTAAGCCGAATCGTGCAGTTGCGCCTAATGTATACCGTAAGACCAACGAATGAAGAGATGGAAGGAGAATCCGAACTGACAAAGAAACTTTGCAACAATTGGGATGCGTTAGAAATACATGATGATCTTGTGTACCGAAAGTTCGTCAATAAGAGATGTGGAGAACCGAACGTGTTACAGCTACTGGTGCCGAGAGCCAGATAGCCGAAGTCCTTCGTCAGTGTCATACAGGGACAGTGAATGGACACTTTGATGTCAAACGAACTCTACATTCAGTGCTGCGACATTTCTATTAAACTACATGAAAAAGCGACACCGAACGATACTGTGGCCATTGTGAGCAAAGTGTCATATATCGCCGAGAAAAGTTACGTCGTCAGGGACCTTTGAGACCAGTTATGTCCGGAACTCTATTCGACAGATGGTACATTGACCTAACTGTTCACATCCGAAGTCGGATACCGGTCATGTGTATATTTTTACTTGTGTCGATGCTTTTACGAAGTGGGCCGAAGCATTCACACTTCGGAACAAAGAAGCCGAAACAGTCGCTAAGGTTCTTGTTGAACATCTATTTTGCATATTCGGCAGTCCCTTGTCCATTCTAAGCGACCAAGGAAGAAAGTGGATGGCCGAATCATGAGGAAAATTTGCCGGTTGTTTGACGTCGACAAGTTACGAACGTCATCATACAAACCGTCAACGAATCAGGTGAGCGTCTTCATCTAACTCTTAATACGATCCTCGTCAAGACTGTGGAAGACCACCAACGAGATTGGTATAGGCGTTTACCTTGTGCTATGGCAGCCTATAGAGCGAGTCGTCATGGCAGCACTGGTTATTCGCCGAATGTTCTAACTTTAGGAGGTGAAAGTTCGATGACCTGATGATATCGTCTATGGAGTGGCTGAGAAAAGACCAATCAAAAAGACGTATAATAGTTTCGGGGAAATGATCCGAAGTCGAATAACAAAGGCGTACGCCGAAGTACGAAAGCGTTGAGATGAAGCGCCGAAGGAAATAAGCGGTACTATGATTGTAAAGTTCGGCCGCAGAAGTATTCTGTTCGACAGTGGGTCTATTACCACGAAAGTTTCAAGGGAAACAGATGTGTCAATTCAGTGGGCCATTCCTAGTTATTCGGACACCGTCACCGGTGACAGTGGAAATTTGGAGAAGCCGAAAGGCGAAGCCATTTGTTGTTCATAATGATAAGGTGAAGGCGTATTTGGCAGCGACGCCAAAATTCGGTTCGCTGCACCGAATTTGATGGGTTCCGACGAACAACATAATGACGAAGTAATAGCTGAACATCAGTGGAGTCAGTAGAATAACGTACGTCTGGACAGTGAAGTAATTCCGACTACTTCGTCGCGGAATTCTATAGAAACCTGTGCCGTCGACGAAGCCTCTATCAGAACGAGACCGAAGCGAACGATCCGTCCTCCAAATGATTTAGACGACTTCCAAACAATGTTCGCGTAGTTACTGAATGATCAGTGCTCTAGTCACTTAAATGTTTTAGTGACGAATGACCGAAAATGATTCGGCCGAAGTCTACAGTGTAGACTCTTTGATGTCGACATGTGTGAATTTGACGTATTTTTTATGAATACTGTGATAATTGGAAGTTATAAAGTGAAGATTTCGGCTGATGTTAATGTGTTCATCGCGGAGTTTGCCGAATTACGTTCACTTGGCTCATGAATGCATGAAGCATTAGAATTGATATCAAATTTGATAGTTCAGCGTGTTTAATGGCTGAATATGAAGTGCCGAAGGATCAGTCCGGCGTCAGCATGTGCGACGCAAAAGTAGGATACTAAATTTTCATAGTTCTACTCTTTAAAGCCGAACCGGAAGCAGCAATGAATTGTGCAGAACGACAAAACCCCGACAACTGAACAGCGAAGCCAGTTACGTACCACTGAGTGATAGCCGAAGTTTTCTGATGAACCGACCTACGACGACAGTCCACGACTTCGATCTCGACGAGCTGATGGCAGAAGATCTCTTCTAGCCGAAGCGCACGACTCTACCGAATTTGTTTGATTGACATTATTGATTGGAGGATTGTGAATTCAGTGAATGCTTATGTGTTGAAACGTTGTTCGTATTTCAGTTTAGTTATGTTTATCTCAGTTCAGTTTAGCGTATGATTGTTTCAGATGTTTTATGTCTGTAGTATTTGCGAATGCAAATACTACAGACATGTTTATTAACTGACTGATTCTGATATTATAGATTTGTAATCTGTATTGTATTTAGTTAAGGATGTTGCTGTTCACGCAAATGCCCAAAACAAAAGATCTTGTTCGGCTAAGAAAAGCTGTGGCTGTTGACTAGGGAAAAGATCGCACCCTGTCACCATGATAAGATGCCGAACAAGCGAAGAAGGCATTTGTATTAAACATAATAGGTGCGGGCCTTCTGCACCAAAATTCGGGATAGGCTAAATTTAAGTACTTTAATATACGTTAAGTCTCAAGTAACCGAATCCTTAGATCGAAACTGTCAAGGGACGACAGATAAGTGGTGAGGGTAATGTAGCGAAAACGCAAGAAATCGATTTAATGCTTATTAAGTGAACACCCCTCTTAATTGGTATGTTCCGATGACACCCCTCAAGTTCAAACTAGTTGGACTCTTCCACAGTATACAGGGTAGCCCCAAAAGTAAGCCACTATGACTAATCGTTATTAAATCGTATTAAAACCCACCATTATGACTAGATTTTTCATCAGTTTCGATTACAAAATGAGTACAAAAATATATTGAGTCTGTATTAAATATTCTGTGTGACCTAATTTGTGACGTCATCACTTGCTGTGTTTGAA
>Ga0209568_1000993_pt1 | contig 10499 bp, 8 predicted proteins | sample WorMetOlspDAHAB2_FD_187406 | JGI IMG/M metagenome (GOLD analysis project Ga0209568, IMG submission 187406) | Marine gutless worms symbiont microbial communities from Max Planck institute for Marine Microbiology, Germany - Olavius sp. DAHAB.2... ...
GCGTAGAAATATGCATACACATTACATGTGTGATGTTTATATTTGCTTGCTAGTTGTGGTGAAAACATGAATTTGCGAGTTTTGACATTACTAAGTGATAGGAACGGTTTGCTAATAATAGCGGATAAGCTACCGACGACTTCCTGTTGCGGGAGGCCAAAAAGTAAGTCTTTACCGAATTATCAATAAATCGTATCAAGACCTGCCAATAAGGTTAGGTTAGAGTTTGACGTAAAATTTGAGTGTCAGAGAAGCACTAGAGTATTACGAGTTTGTATACATTCTGTGTAGGCCTCTATAGCGCAGTAGGCCTATGTGACATCAAGTATTTGTGCTTGGAGCTGCAATAAGGGCAACAGACGTGTAGGACTAGATTACAAAATCTGAATTGAAAACTCTAGAAAAGAGAAAATATGCAAATAAAAGAATTTTTGTTTGTATGAATTTCCGTCTAAATTATTATCTGGGAGTAGAATGAATTCGTAGCGAGAGAGCTCTGACGTCATTTGCACTTATCTGCTCATCTCATTTTCGCGGATCACGTGTTGTCTAATTAAACACCTATTACGTCGCGCGTCTAATATTTAATACCGCCTGGTAGTATTAGAGCTTCTTTACGATCCAATTTGGCTTGAAAATCTAATCCTTCCTTCATATCCGTCAGTAGCCTAATTGACATAAATAATTAGTGTGTGATGCATTCTAATGAAAAAAGGCGAGACAAGTGCGTGCGTAATATTAAGAATGCGAGACGTTGGTGTGAACGAACTCCACGCAGCCGTGGAGTAATGTGTTAACAGTCTATGAAGGGTATAATTGAATCCGGGTTGGTGTCACGTGCTCATAAACAGATTGGTTGATACACCTGAATCAGCTGGATCATCTTGGGTTTAGGTGCGTATTCGTTAATCAAGTATTACGCTTCGTCGAATGGTGAGTTACAGTGGTTTACTTTCATCCATCAGCTGACGCTCGACAGGGCACTGCCAGGAGCGGACTGGCTCTTCAAACCGGCGTAACTAGGTACTCGGGGGACCCCTGGACAGCCAAAGAGAGCCCTCCTCCTCAGCTAAGGGTTATTGGCCCCTTCCCCATTCCACTCCTCCCTACCCTCTCTTCCTCTTTGTGACTTTGTCCCTCGCTCCCTTCTCTCCCCTCCCTCTCTGCCCTTCTTGTGCTAGCGGGGTAGACCTAAGTCGATTGTCCTACTTCAACATTTGACGCGGCAGACCACGTGGCCGGCGGATCAACTGGCCCACCTGGCAAATGCCAGGCTGCCCAGTTCGCCCCTGGGCACTGCTTCCCTTTCCGCTACAGTCCTTCCCTTACAGGAAACTTTCAAACCTAACGGAAGTACTGAAAATGTAGGCCTATCACGTTCGACGATTAAAGCGCCGGACCTCAAAGCAGCTGCTACGTGCAACTTTTACAGTTACACTTGCGACGCTATCGTATTCGTGTTACAATATGTGCAGAATTCCCACCTGCTTTTCTAGGTTTTTACGTTTTGGCCAATTTCTCTCGGGTTCACATTAGGCCTAAAGCGTTTGCTCCATTAGGCCACATGGAACACACCGAAAACAAAAAATCACGTAACATCGTACTACATGCACAAGGGGCGATGCAGTGGAGTCATTCTGTCTACATTATATGTTACTGGCGCCATGTTGGAGGTTCACTATGTTGCATGTAGTGTAATGTCGTGAACTTGGGTATGCTTGCGAACTGCTGTGTTTGTGTAATGTATACGGTAGTGCAAAAGAGTAAGCTCGTTTACGAAATAAAAAATAAATAATTAAAGCTACCAATAAAATAGATTTTTAGTAACATTTTATACATAACGGAAGCACAATAGGTTGGTATTAAATATTCTATGCTTGACATAACTTGTGGTGGCATCAGTTACTGTGCTTGAAGCTGCAATTTGGAAAATAGATGTAAACGATAAAATCCTATCGAAACCATAATAATAGAAGACGAGATAGAAGATTTTTTTTAAATTTTAAACCTAAAATTCTATATGGCTTAATAGTGGATTTCACTGCTTGCTAAGGCAAACTGATTCTAGTAGGGAGCTCTGACGTCAATAACTTTATGACCCTTATTGCAGCTTCGTGGGTGGAAACAGAATTTGACCTCACAAATTGGGTCGTGCATAGAATATTTAATATCAAGTGATTATAATCAATTAATCATAATGCTTCTTTGATGTTTTCATTAGGCGAACAAATATGATCTCATTGGCAGATTTTAAAACGATTTAATACGTCCTATTGCAGATTTGGTAGAGCTCACTTTTTTGGGCCACCCTGTAGTCGAAATACACGGTCTGAGAATAACTTTGCACAAGCTTTTCATATTTCCGCGTTTTAACTTACTCTTTGTTTACATTAATTATCCTTAAAACAGGACAGTTGCTCAATGGCGTCACTGCATTTGTACAGATCCTCTGTCTGACATCCGCTGTCTTTGACAATGTCATCCGTCTGTTAAGACGCTGTTCATTACACCAACTTCTACGCGAATAGCCTACAGTGCTATGCGTCTTCACAAAAGAACAAAATAAAACATTAATCGGCTTGTAACCTTAGCCCTTATTCGTCCCTCAAATCTTACTGAGAAGGTTGTAATTGTGCCCAGCAGTCTGGAATATAACAGGTTTGTGATAGGCGGCGACACCATGCAGTTGTTGGGGCAACAATTTCCGTGATCTCATCTTCCGGTGCATCTATTTCGCCCCTCCCTTCAAGCTAGCGTTTTGTGGGAACTTCATGGTGCAGTTATTTCACGGAAACTTTACGCGAGTTTTTATTTCCGTAGGTATATCTCACATAGTACAGTGTACTTCAAAAGTGATTACATACGGAACATTACTGTTTTACGGGTATACTGCATTGTGTTCTATCCCCCTTCTGTTACCGGGGTATATTAAGTGCAGTAACGAAGTACTCGATTTTGGGGGTCGATTTCGGCAGCAACATTTTACACATGATGTTGCCCCAACATTGGATTCGGGGCAACAATTGTTGTCGTATGGTGTCGCTGCCTATGCTGTGACCTGTGCTCCCATGCAATCTTTTCGGTCGTCGACAGCTGTCAATAACGCTGAGACGTCCCGCTTCTGTCGTCAGTATGCGGCTGTTGCGTGTCTGGACGACGATTCCAGAAGAACGCAACAGGAGGATTTACCGTTTCACGCGCTCTTGATGGTCCCGGTTTGTCGTGGTCTTGTGACACGGAAGGTCCACCTTTCATATCGCGTCCACCGCCGCGATTTTCATCCTTTCCGGTCGCCTCTGCCGTCTCTCCACACACGTCGAGAACTGTCGGCGCTCGAACAGTTGAGCGGGTCGCGTTGGTGACGATGTCTGCACCCCTTTGGCAACGCAGCATGGCGACGAAGGCGCGTCGATAGGTGATGTTGTAGTGCAGGTAGACGGGCAGGTTGTAGGAAGTGCTGAACGTCGCCAGAGCGATCAGTGCAACGTTTGCTGGACTGTCGGCGTCGCTGCTGTCATGTCGTGTCATCAGCTGCAACAACGAATTCAAATGACCTCTCTAGTTAAGTCTTACTTACTTACTTACTTAGTTAAGTCTTGTACACTCGATCTTCATAAGCCTCTCCAAAAGCCCAGTGGCTTCGTATTTATCAGCGATATAAGGCAGGTACAGTTCAGGTCCGGTCAAAAACGAACAATAGGCCTATGTCATATGTCATTTTCAGTAACGGATTTATAGGAAGGAGGAGCCGGCTCCGCCTTCCCCCCTTGGGCGACAGATTAACGCAGTCACTAACGGTCATGTTAGCTAATGCTAAATTTTGATCGTTCTACTGTAAAACATGGTACTCAGAATATTCAAAATGATTGCGACCAGTGGCTTTCTGAAGTGCACCAAATTCGTTTTCGGCCGGTGCTCTGCCCCGGACTCCAATGGGGGGGAGGCTTACAGCGCTCCCCGGATCCTTTAGCTGGTTTAAGGAGCCCTGCTTCTAAGGGGGAGGGAGAGACGAGAAAGAGGAGAAAGGGAGAGAAGAAGGTAAGATAAAGGGAGGGACCGCCCCCTTCGCAAATTCCTGGATCCGCCTCTGATTTTGGGAAGTTAGACGGTCTAACCTGTTCGGAATACAGTGTAATTTTTTTGCCGATCATTGATAGGAGGTGATGAGCGACTTATTTTCAGCGACCTCGAGTTGAGGTCATTTTAGTAGTTTTAAATTGTAGCGTATAAAAGCAATCGTCAGACGATTTCACTGTGTATTAAAGGTTCGAACACTTGGCTAAAAATCGGCGCAAAGTTAACGTAAGACAATTTCGCGCAAAATAGCTTTTCAATTATCCGTGCTGTAGATTAACATTATTTAGTAAAGTTGTGTTTATGACTGTTGTTTGAATGCTTTCAGTTGTCCTGTGAACAATAGAAGAGAACAGAATAGAGCAGACACTGTTAGCGAAGACTGCATAATACCTGTACCTCGACTCATGTCAGTCATATTGATATTTTTATCCATTTTGACGTCAGTGATTCATTAGCATCACACAGAAGTGCGCTCCGATACCTGCTGAGGTTGTCAAAACGTATAGGCCTACGTTCATTACAACGTCAACATTCGAATAGCCTACGCGCGTCGATGTTGTGCCCAGAAGTTGTTTGTCGACCTTACAGCATCGCGCTGCATAGGCTAGTAATTCTATGGCCGGAATAACGACAGCGAAAATTCTGAAAGTCGTACGCCTATATCGTATATAACGCTGTTCACCACTTGCTACAGTTTGCACTAGACTTTTTATTTTATCGTCAATAAATTCTTGCTCGTCTCCACAGCAGACAATACAGTTGCGCGAATTGCAACGTTAAAATAAGCATCAATTATGGAAAAATTTAAGGGGAATTTTATGTCTACTGTTGGTCAAGGTTGGTCGAGCACTACCTGATCGAGCACTAGCTGCATCACCAGATAAGGCGACTGAAAACGCGAGACCTGACATCGCGAGACCATCAAAATTGTCACGATTCTACAGCGGCACTTATAGTCGCCTGTAGCTTCTGCGTGGTCTGCCATTCTGTCGGCGCTCATACGAAGTCCCTGCAGCCGCGGGTCGATAACAGAAGTAACAGCAACAGCAGCGAGGACGAAGACAAGAACAGGCATGGCGCTAGCTGTGCCAGCAGTGCTAACTTCAAGGGCGTCGGAATCGGCAATGGCAGCCGCAGCAACAACCTCGGACGACTGTTGCAAAGAGTGCATCGTGGCGCCACGTGCTGGCTTCGCACTGGTGCCGTGCGGACATAGAACACGTAGAAAGTACACCAAGACGACGCAATGATGACAAAGAAAACTTTTAGAAATTGATCTATCAGTCAATCACACAATCAATCACTATTTTATAGTGCATCCAAACGTTGTCCAGAGAGCTGGCCAACTTAGTCTGCTGCACGTAGTAATAATTAAAACAGAAAGAACTAGAAACAAACATAAAAGCGATGAGCAGCTCACATAATACTCCCAGAATCAAACATAAACTTGTAGAGAGCATCTACTCGAACACTGAAACAAGTTTCGCGATGTCCACCCTTGCGATATGGTGCCGCGTTGTCACGTCTCGCGATGTCAGGTTTCGCGATTTCAGCGTCCTGTGAGGATGTAGTATGGCATTAACATAAGATGTAGTTTAGCCTTAGCACTAGCGACAGTACGTGAGCACTAATCACGTACACAGAGATATAAATCTTGCGGAACACAATCGTCGACAATCACGTAGGCAGTCATGTGATTGTAGTTTTTGTTTCTCGCAGGCCAATTGCCCGAGCAAAGCTATTAAAAAGCTATTAAACGAAATCCAACCTTTGGGGCAGAATCCTTGAGAGATCCAGATGTGCTATTAATCATTCCGTAACCAAACTTAACCGCTGACACTCCGTCTGGCATTTAGGAACGGCAGAAACGTATATAAACCGGGAGCAGAAAGCTCTCCTCACGTTCACCCTTAGGTTAAGTCACGTCAGCGTAGACGTCAGTCAGTCAGTCAGTGTTAGTATCGGTATGTGTGCGTCGATGTCGATCGTATAATCTAATGTGCGATGTTTTGGGAGATATTAATGTCTGAAACTGTTTGAACTAAATGTTATTAGATGTTTAATATAATATACACTTTATAATTATACCTATTGCCTTGTGAATCGCAGCCAGCGCGTAGGGTTACATTTATACCTAAATTCCCCATACAACCCCCATCCATTTACGTAGCTAAGATTGGTGTGGTTAGAAAATAAAAGGCAAATAGAAGGTAGCACACACACCAATCCTAACACATGGTGTGCGAATACATATCTGAAAACTGAAAAAAAATTGGGTAGCCTAACGGCCAAAAACTAAAATCGGGATTCTAAATCACGTGCGATCGTTCGCTTGCGGATCGACACTCACCGATGACACGTCACGGTGAATTAGAGACGACAGACGATAACCGGCGCCAGCAACAACGACAACTTGGGGTTCGATAACCAGTCATAGCAAGCATCAACGGAGACAGAAGAGACATTCAACATGGTCCGCAAGGTCAGTCACGCATAGACATAGAATTATTGCATTATTACATGTATGCAAAAGTCCCAATTTCTTCAGAATGCAATTAATCGATGTCAAAACAGATAGTTACAACAACATCGGATGTGGCATGAGTAGATTGGCCCATACCAAACGTCGCAGTTACACAACAGGATAGGGCGTTACGTAGCTCGAAGCCGTCAGCACATTACCAATTGGCCGAAACACCGATATTACGTAATCCCGACGCCAGACCTTTTAGAGAGGAAATTCTGCGGGAGCCGGAACCCCCACAGACAGTTAATTTGGTACCAGAGAACGATAACGTTTTCTTTCCTCAGATAGAAAAACCAGATTTGCAATTATTGGTGCCACCGTTCAGATTTAACATGGCAGAGGACAGAACACTTCTTCCGCAACCCTTTTCAGGGTCCCCCAAGAAGGATGCAACAGAATTTTGGCGACGGTTAGAGACGTATTTAGAATACAAAGGAAGAGATCATGGCAATAAACTACGTTTGGCAACGGCTATGCTTGTTTTAACTGCGAGGGATTGGCTCGAGAACTTACCAGAAAAGCGTAAAGATACATTCGCACACCTCAAATCGGCATTCGCTGAAAAATTTGTTCAGCCAGCCATCTTAAAATGGCAGTCAGCGAATGATATATTTACGAAACAACAAATGCATTCGAAATCAGTTGATGAGTATGCAAACAGAATCAAAAAATTGGGTAAACGTATAGAATTTGATAATTCTACGTTAATGTACGCTCTTCTAAACGGCTTGAAACCCGCCATTAAAGGGCAGGTTTTGGCAAAAAAAACCACAATCGTTTGCGGAAGCGGTCGATGGCGCACGTCCTGCGGAACTGTCGGCATTCGTTAGTACGTCACCGACAGAAAAGTTGATAACGGAACAGCTAGCAAAAATGCGCTGTGATATCCAGCAATTGACTGGAAAGGGGACGGTTAATGACCCCTCTCTTACCACGCTGGCCACGAAGGAAGCAACCCGCTTCCCCTTATCGTCACCGCGTCGAGTTCGCTTTAACGAACCAGACGGCAGACGATCACCACGGCCACAATACGCCCAGCCGCGACCTTTGCGATCGGCGCCCACAAGCGGCAATCGGATGTTTACGCAGTCGTTCCGCAGAGACCGGCAAATGTCGCGAGACAGCGGCGATAGGCGATTTTACGGCCAGAATAATCGGCAACCGATAATGACGCGACCGACGCCGAATACTGACCCTTTATGTCCCAAATGTGGATATCGGAAACATGATAACGCGTTACGTTGCCTAGCAGTCGGTAAGCAGTGCTGGGCGTGTTCCAGAATGGGACATCTCAAGAGTGTATGCCGTTCGGTGGGCAGAACGAACGAATGGCGGTCCTTTCGTGGCAATCGGTCATCTAATTACTGTCGTACTGTACATGACGAGAGTAACACAATTAATATGAGACATGATCATAACTATATACTGTTGAAAATTAATGGTAAAGCCATGCAAGGCCTGTGCGATTCAGGGGTCACTAGGTCAGTGATTAGCGCCGACCTAGCCAAAAGATTACAGCTCAAAGTAACTAAATGTCAATTGGCAAATCCTTTTATTCCAGCGAACGGCCACCCCATCTTTCCTGTCGGTCAGGTGTCGCTTAGTGTGAACGTACAAGGACTAACTATCCCTAGTACATTGTACGTTGTTAATAATTTATATCCAAAATTGATTCTAGGAAACGATTGGCTCAGAAGTACCAGGGCAGTGATTGATTATAGAACAGGGGTACTATCATTATACGACGATTTGATTTTGTGTCCGCTGGAAGGGTTTAATAGTTTACAGAATTGTGTAACACTTAGACAAACGATATGTATGCAACCGTATACGAGGGCATATTGCCCATACAGCTACCTCAGAAATATCGCGATATGTCAGTACTGATTGAACCATTGATAAATGAATGTGCACTGCCAGTAAAAGTTGCAGGAACTATATGCAACACAAGAGAACGCTGTGGAGTTCTGAGAGTGCTCAACGCAACGGCGGAAACAGTCACAATTCGAATTCGACGCTTCACTAAACTTGGTACAATTTCAACGTTAAACAGTATTAGTTGTATACAACCATTTGTTCGACCAAAACAATCTATAGAAAATGACAAAACTGAAAACCAAAAACCGGAGATTTTGGAGGCATTTGCTAAGAAATATGGGTTTCAAATAGCATCAGATTTAACGCAAGAGCAACGATATGAATTGTTAAACGTTTTATACGATTTTAAAGACACATTTGCCTTGGAAATTACAGACATGAAAATACACCAAAAATATGTGGCACATCTAGAATTAAAACACCCAGGAATGACATTAAGATCTAGGCAATTCCCCTTGAGTAAGGAAGATGCAGCAGAAATTGATAGGCAAATTTTGGAAATGGAAGAAATTGGATTAATTTAGAAAAGCGAGGACACGACATTTAACAGTCCAATTTTTCTCATTAAAAAACATACGGGGAAAACAAGATTTGTGGTAGATTTACGTAAAGTTAACGACATCTTAAAACCTATGACAGTCATGTTACCTCGCATTGATGATGTATTGCAGGAGATAGCATCTCAAAAACCTACTGTTTACAGTAGCCTTGATTTATATTTAAGGGATTTTGGGCAATACCTTTGGAAAAGAACAGCAGAAAATACACGAATTTTTATTCACCAAAATCTGGAATACCGTACAGGTATTGTACTTTACCTATGGGTTTGAACTCCTCCCTGGACCACTTCCAGAGGATGACGTTTGCAATCTTTCATAATAAAGAATAATGTTATTTTTTTGCATCTATACGTTGATGATCTGTTGTTGACATCCAGAAATTTTGAAGATCACTTAATGCATCTAAAGCAAACGTTACAAACATTGCGAATAAACAATCTTATGGCTAACCCATCTAAAGCGTACTTAGGTCAATCGACAATCACGTATCCGGGACATGAATTATCGCCCAACGGTGTCACACTTTCGGATGATAATGTGAAAGCTATAAAAAGCATTGCGATACCGAAAAATAAACGTTCATAGAGACTGTTTGGATTATTGAATTATTTTAGAAAATATATTAAAAATTATAGTCAAAGAACAATATCCATGCGTGAACTCCTCAAAAAAGAATAACATTTAATTGGACTAAAGAATGTACTACAGAGTTGGAAGATTTAAAGATGGCTTTGATCTCCAAGCCAATATTGGGTCCAATTGATGAGAATAACGACATTTATCTTACAGTCGATGGTTCGCAATTAGGTCTAGGCGGCCCTATATTTCAAAAACGACCGAATGGTGAGATATATTCATGTGCTCATTATTCGAGCGCAACGACAAAAAGTCAGCCGAATTGGCCGTCATATGCCTTAGAGATGCAGGCATTATTGATTGTTTGTTCCTATACCTTATACGTATATCCTTCCAACATGACCGTCGTGGTTCAACTTTGAGCTCATGGGTGACTTCAGGTCAAGAGGAAGGGTGAGTGTGAGGATGTAGTATGGCCTTCACATAAGATGTAGTTTAGCCTTAACACTAACGACAGTACGTGAGCACTGATCACGTACACAGAGATATAAATCTTGCGGAACACAATGGTCGGCAATCACGTAGGCAGTCATGTGATTGTAGTTTTTGTGTTCTCGCAGGCCAATTGCCCGAGCAAAGCTATTAAAACGCCATTAAACGAAATCCAACCTTTGAGGCAGAATCCTTGAGAGATCCAGATGTGCTATTAATCATTCCGTAACCATTTAGGAACGGCAGAAACGTATATAAACCGGGAGCAGAAAGCTCGCGTCACGTTCACCATTAGGTTAAGTCACGTCAGCGTAGACGTGAAGGTGACGTCAGTCAGTCAGTGTTAGTATCGGTATGTGTGCGTCGATGTCGATCGTATAATCGTATAA
>Ga0209568_1000994_pt1 | contig 10496 bp, 6 predicted proteins | sample WorMetOlspDAHAB2_FD_187406 | JGI IMG/M metagenome (GOLD analysis project Ga0209568, IMG submission 187406) | Marine gutless worms symbiont microbial communities from Max Planck institute for Marine Microbiology, Germany - Olavius sp. DAHAB.2... ...
TGGGCGAAGCCGCGAGTCCAGAAGGTACAAAACCGGATCTAGATATACCTGCGGCATCACCAGTAGATGAGGCCGCGAATCCAACAGATACAGAGCCTGATCTAGACATCTTTGGAACCACCAGTGGGCGAAGCCGCGAGTCCAGAAGGTACAAAACCGGATCTAGATATACCTGCGGCATCACCAGTAGATGAGGCCGCGAATCCAACAGATACAGAGCCTGATCTAGACATCTTTGGAACCACCAGTGGCTGAAGCCGCGAGTCCAAAAGGCACAGAACCGGATCTAGATATACCAACGTCATCACCAGTAGCTGCTGCTGCGAGTCCAGCAGACACAGAACCAGATCTAGATATACCAGCAGCGGCACCAGCAGGTATTGCCGGGACATATAACTGGTCTCTTAACACTCTAAGAGACAAATCAGACTCTATTTGCTCCACTATATACTTCAAGTCATAAAATGCAGCCCTTAAAGTCCCTATAGGATCCCTTGATGCAGCAAGCTGGTCCCCAGGTGTGATTTCATTAAGTATGATCTCAAAATCATGCAATATGATCCGACTAAGACTCATAGCCTCATTAGCTTCTTCATAAGTCCAGTGCTCTTTTTCAGTTAGCCTTTTCTTACATCTTTCAATGGAAGCTTCCATTGTTCCTTCTTGTAGGTTGTTCAACTGTGTAGATAGTATTCTCCTCTCTTCCTCGATTTTTTCAGTAGTTTCACCTTCTTCATCAAGTCTATTCAAGCCATCGCGAATGTACATTCGCAATCCATCTTCGAAGACAGGCCAGTTCTTATTAAAGACGTCACATCTTCTTATGCAGTTTTTCAGCAGCTTTTCTCCAGATGGTATAGCCTGCTTGCCTTCTATCGAACTCAGTATATTTGCATTCATACGATGTAACTTTCCCCAAACATGAAACATGTTCTCCTTTAGAGAATACTCACAATTGCCTGTGTTTAGTCGCTCATCCACTACGGACAAGACATCCTGTAAACGCTTCAAAGTATTCTGCTGGCCTTTTTTGTTGTCAGCATTTGTGTGCTTCTCCAGTCTATCTAGGCATTCACGTGCGTATTTTCTTTCGGCTTCCGTCATTGCAACCCCTTTTGCTGTCTGCTCTTTGGTTGCCTTACTCTCCATGAGAAGCCAAAGCCCCTTCATAAACTTGAAGCTTATATCCGGCAGGACAGCTTGTATTTCAGGATAGTCTAAGAGCTGGAATACTCGCTTTAAGTATCCCTTCTTAATCTTTCTTTGGTTGCAGACCGTCCTGAGAATGTCCAATTTCTCAAGCACAGCGCACATTCTAGGAGTCAAGGGTTTGGCGAGAACCTCACGCAATGCGTCCAGATTACTAGGAAGACCAAGTTTATTAAATCCATCGATCTCCGCCGCTACCTGAGCCACGATTTTAGCGGATATAATCGGAAACTCCACTTCCCCGAAGTCATGATCCAACACAGCAGGTATTGATACATCAGCCTTATATTCTATCTTACCAGCTTTAGCATCAGCATTTAACTCGGTGCTATTTTCGATAACACGGCGATTTTCCGCTAGCACGTCGCGGGCCCCCTCAAAGCCTTTTAACTGATCACGCAACCCAGAGATAGTTTTCCCAAATCTATCAAAGGGGATAATTGATCGCTCGTCGCCTGGTTCATCAAATAACCTGAACGGAAGAAAATGTTGAGATACCTGCTCATTCTCAGTCGACCTAGCTTGTTCGGTTGACGCATCTTGCTCCGCTCTTGGCCTAACTTTCTCCCCGAGGGAAAGACCATGTCTCCTAATCTCTGCAAATAGAGTAGCTTCATCGGCATATCGTGATACTGCATTGCGCAGCTTATCAACGACACCAGGGTGCTTCGACACCAAGAAGGCATCCTTCAAGCCCAAAATGCGCTCATCCAAAGTATTGATTTTGTGCTCCAGTAGCGAGGCTTTAGACTTCAAACTATGAACCATTCTTTGAACTTCATCTTGGCTCTTTGTCTTCACCAAGGCATGAATTCGCAACTTGGACGAGCGCTCCAAACTGTTTATGACAACCTGTAATCTCTTATGTGCATCTATCGCACATGCATTCTCTGTATAGAGATCTCTCTCCACTTGAGCATTCTCAGCTCTTACCAAGATCTCATCTACTTCAGTGAGATCACGAAACCGTGACGCCTTCAAGTAAGTTTTAGCTGTTTTGCTATCTTGCTCAGTTAGGAACGGACTATAGGTGTGAATTTCTTTATCCTGCACTTCGTCTTGAGGCATAGGACTACTTGCCTCATTCATGCGGTCTATAAGCTTGGAGTCGAGTTCATTCACCTCTCTTGAGAAGTTTTTTAGTGCGCGCACTATAGAGTTAATTTTAGACGGACTTGGGCCTTCATTTCTGGAAAGGTTTAATGAAGTACTCAATTCTAGAAACTTAGACCATAATGTAGAGCATGCGATATTGAGCCTACTTATTTCCATCGCTGCATTGTCATTGGCCTCTTGATCTCTCCAAGCCCCACTATTACCGTGTAAAAAGGCCTCGCGACATGCCAAAAAGTCCTGAGATGCGCTCCCTAGCTCTCTCGTGAACTCGTCGAAAGCCGTACCTCTTTGTTCTAATAAGAAGTCTGCTGCATCTATCCCGACAGTCCTAGACATAGCTGATGCTTCTGACGGCGAGACTTGCATGTGTGCGGCTTCTGATAGCGAGGTTTGTATGTGTTCGAAATTTTTCCCTGGATTTATAGCCGCCGACTGCGTTGGGCCAGACAGCGCAACTGGACCTTCTAAGGAACCACCCCCTTCGGCTGAAGAGGCATGGGGAATCGCTCTTCTGATTGCATCTTTTCTCCGGATTGCACCTTCTCTTCGGATTGCACCTTCTCTTGAAGGGACTTTGGGAATCGCTCCTCTGCCTCCAGCTTCGCTTGAAAGAACTTTAGGGATCGCTCCTCTGCCTCCGGCTTCGCTTGAAGGGACTTTGAGGATCGCGCCTCTGCCTCCGGCTTCGCTTGAAAGAACTTTAGGGATCGCGCCTCTGCCTCCGGCTTCGCTTGAAGGGACTTTGGGGATCGCTCCTCTGCCTCCGGCTTCGCTTGAAGGGACTTTGGGGATCGCTCCTCTGCCTCCGGCTTCGCTTGAAAGAACTTTGGGGATCGCTCCTCTGCCTCCGGCTTCGCTTGAAGGAGCTCTGGGGATCTCTCCTAGGTCTGCACCTGGTCTTGACGGATCCTGAGGGACTGCTCCTAGATCTGCACCATCTGCACCATAGGCATGCTCCTGATGCACACGATACTCTCCTTCCCTATCCGGAGAAGCGTCAGAAGGACGTAAACTGTCTAACTCCTCTGCCTGGCTGTCACTCGAAAAACGCTCTAGATCTGCCAAGGAAAGAGTCCTCATGATCCTCGAAGATGTCACATTTGAGGGAACCTGCCCCTCTGATCTTTCGCTCTGATGAGCGCTCGAACCCTGCTCAACATCCGAACGACTGTTCCTCGGTAAGTTAGTGCCTCTATAAACCGCCATCTCCATCTCCAACACTGTATCTAGATCTAAAATTCACATTTGCTCGCACTCAAGCTGTCTTTATTTGACCCGACTCCAGAGTTTCTGTTCCTGTTTTAAATTCGCTCACACCAAGTCTGCCATTACTTGACCCAAGTCCAGAATTGCTGTTCACGTCGTTAATGACAGCTCGATTTGGTTTAGAACCAAAGCAGAACAAAACCCATGCCTTAACACCCAACTTCCTGAAGAAAGCCTCTCTTAACGCGAGAAGGCGTTCACATTTTAGGCGACTAGGCTAAAAGAGACTTCTGCTTTTCAAGCAGCAAGTTTAAGGAGCGCTCTGTCTTTTCAATCACTTGCTTGTACTCGACATTTATCGCTTCTATTTTGGCCGTTTTGCGCTCTTCAATAGCCTTATCCGTATCCGATAGATCTTCATGCTCACCAAGATAAGGATCACTGATCTCGACAATACTGGCGGATTTCTTATCCGCTTTGTCCCCTTTCAGGACATCGAGCCTCAGCCCCAGTCTCCTTATCGCACCAGAAATATAAGAAATGAAAGAAGGATCGGTGAGCCGACCGCTTTCGAGCTCAGAAGATGTCTCATCTAATAACAGGCTCTTTTCTTCTGGAAGCATGCCTCGTGCATCCAGGAAGGATTCACGCATAATTTCTCTTTCACAGCGAGCGGCCTTCAATTTCGCCTCTACCAGATACAATCTTTGCTGCAACACATCTACAACCGGAGGCTGTTTTACAAGCCCTAGACCATGAAGCAGGAAACGCTGAAAGCGGTACAATAGAGAACCATTCAAAGAGGAAATCGTATTCACCAAGATAGTTCTTGATGAAGCCAACATGAGGATTTCAGACTCTAGATCTCCTCGCTTGTTATATGAGGCAGCGGAATCAAGGCGACCTTGTAAATGATCAAGTTCCTCGCACTTTTGCCGGTTCATATAGCGCTTGGCAACTCTTTTTGGTCTTTCAATAGACACATCAGTTTTCCAGGAATATACACCCAGGTTATTATCCCTTAAAATTGCATGAGCATCATTGTACGAGGTGAATTCCTCCGTGGAACAAAATGCATCTATCTGGTTATTTAAGTGCGGGATCAAGGCACCGAGCCTGTCTGACAACAGGACTTTCGCAGATACTAGGCTGTCTTCCGCTTCTGTCGCAGAAGCTATAATAGCTGCTCGTCGTTCCTCAAATTCTGCTTTCTGCTCTATGCCATCAAGACCAATATCTTGCTTTACGTATTCATGCAATTTGCCAAGACTAGAGTAGAAATCCCTGATACTTGACCAGTCCTCATCTCGAGACCCGACCAATGATTTATTGATCAATGATCTATTGATAGAACGCAGAAGTGAGGTTTCATGGTTCAACTTGTTCAGCATGTCAGGATCACCGTACGAAAGCGGCTCTACCACGTCATCACCGAAGAGTTCAAGTGCAGCTTCATACTGGATACGCCATTGTTCTGCCGGCTTTGGGGAACTGCTATCTTGCGCATTCGCTGCAGCACGGGATGCAGCATCAGAATGGGGTACAGGAATCTCACCTACAGCACGGGATGCAGCATCAGAACCGGAGCCAAGGACCTCATTTCCCGCGGTTCGATTGGCAACTTCGCTAGCTCCCCTCTCATTCATTGGAATTGAGCTGTTCGAGGTCGATGCAGTGCCGGCATACAAGGCATCGATCTGCTTATCTAGCTTTGAAATCAAAGAATCCAGCCGATCTTCCAATAAGACTTTCGAAATCATCAAACCGTCTTCGGCTTTCGTTGCGGAGGCTACAATTTCCTCCCGGCGCTTCTCGAAGTCTTCTCTATTCTCGATACCATCCAGACCGGTATTCTTCTTTACGGTTTCATGTAGTATGCCAAGCCTGGAGTAGAGCTGCTTGACAGTGGACTTGGTAAACCAGCGTGTATTTTCAGGCTCGCTCAAGGATTTATTGATCGAACACAGAAGTGCACACTCATGATCCAACTGTCTCAGCAGATAAGTATCACCATGCGCGAGATGCTGCCATACCACCCCATCACCAAGAAGCTCAATTGTAGCTTTATATTGCCTACGCCACAGGTCTTCTGGCTTGTCTGAACTTGGATCTTGTGGCTTTCCTGCAGAATGCAATTCTGTCGATTCACCTGATTGCAGAGAGTCCTTCCTAGCTATCCTGGTCAGTCGCTCATTTATCATCTCCAAATACGAAGACATGCTGCCAGAAATCCCCTCTCCATTTGACAAGACAGTGAGATCCGCTGAGCTAGTCATTTGCAGACTCGGAGCAGAACTGCTTACTTTTTCTTTCAGCCCTCTATCAGAAGATTTCACCGATCTACCGGTCGAGCTCTCATGACACAAACTATCTTTCGAAGACGCGCTTTTACCTCTCAGATGAATCACTTTATATTTCCTCCTCTGACACATTTGAGCACCGCACTTACTCCTTGCTTCAGGCCACAAGGCCGGTGGAGATTATAATAGGGTTGTGTAAGACGGTTTCTCCAAATGATCGGATATCTTCGTCATTATCTGATGACCGGGCCACATCTAAATCTCCTCCTCAACTAGAACTTTTAACATGGGTTCTTACGCCCTGGCTGTGACGCCAAGCACAACCCGAGGAACAAAGCACAACCTGTGGAGGAGATACGCGACAAAAGCACAACCAACGACGAAAACATGCGATGAACAACACAGAAACTGAATTTATAGGAGTTCTACACAGGACTTAATGGTATGTTCCTCTACACAAGGCATTTACTCACCTATTCAGAGAACCAGGAGATATCTAACCACTTGACCTCATGGAGCCTTGTTTCAGCTTGATGCTGTCACGTCGTACAAGTCTCTCAAGTTGGACAACATCAATTTTGTGGCTCGATACTTTCTGCTGGCTTCATTATCCATGCGATGATCGCGTAGCTCTGCTATCTTTTCAGAAAGAAACCTATCTAACCCTTGCATGAGGGTTATATCGTCGAGGCCCCCGTCTTCATGTATCAGTTGCTCTTCAATTTTCGCTAGATGGGTATTCACTGTACCTATTTCGTTTGGCATCAATATCTGGGGTGTTTTCTTCTCTTTTGACGCATACGTCTGAGGTGGTCCATTGTATGTTGCGACGCCCCAAAACTGTAGGACATTGCTGTACTTCTCTTCCTGTAGGATATCCCTTATTCCTTTTCCCTTTATTGCGGTTTTCAGGCCCTCCATACAGGGATGACTGACATCTGATACCTCACAGAGGCTCACCAAGGATTTAACATTACGTATCAGATGGACTGCTTTTTGTAAGACAGATATCCGCTGATTATAATCCAGATCAGTAACTGACTTGTCTGGCTTTGTTCTCCTGGCTTCGTATGCTTTGGAACGTGCTGTCTTGTTGGAGCAGTGTCGCAGATTAGAAAACAGAAGCTGTAAAATCGAAGTGTGATCTTCCTTGGCTGGAGATGAGACCCCCTGAGATCTTAAAGTGGATTGCAGGAGTGCAGAATACTGAACGATTCCATGGGCGGTATCACATAGTTTTTTCCGCTCTCTGAGACTTTCCAGGCTTTTCGCGCAGAGATCATGCACCTCTTTTGGCGACATTTCACCATCACTTATCAGTGATGCGTTATCCTCGAGATCTTGTTTTTCTGCTTCCAGCGACTGCAGTAGGTTGTCCAGATAGCCTTGCTCCATATTAAGCTTCTTTTGCGTGTTCTGCAGTATGTCGGGGTGATCTGATGTCTTGCAGTCAATCGCTAACAAGTCCAAGAAGCTTGTTAGAGAATCTTTTATCTCGACTTTTTCATTGTTACGATTGAAAGTCTGCACAGCGGACATAACATTAATCAGTTTCTTTATTTTTCTATCGAGGTATTTCTGTTCTCCTTTTGGTGCGTCGTTTTTTTGGCCTTGATCCCTTCGTTTGGTCCCTTTGAAAATTGTTTTAATTTGGTCTCTTCGCGACGGCTTTAGACTTTTGAGCTCATGAGTCGTGTCTTCAATGTTTTGCTGAATCCCAGACGTACTTGCTGAAGTGTCAGTTCTCGGTTCAGTCTGCTCGACTTGTGCTGAAGACACTTCTTCTGGTTCTATGACAGGGGTCTCGCTCCCCACAGAGGCGCAAGCTCCTGATGGATGTGAGGATGGATGTGAAGATGTTTCTGATGTCGTAGCTTCACCGGGAGTATGAGCACCTAAAACTGCTGAAGCCTCCGTATCATTTTGTCTCCAAGACTCATCGCTGGAAACAGGCTGCTCAGAACTTGAACCTGGTTCTAGATCACTCCAGTGCGGCAAGGAAGATTGGACAGACTCTCGGACTCCCCTTCTCCGCAACACAGTGGAATTGTTTGATTTAAGTGCAGGCAGTTTCCATCTTTTGATCGGAACCTTATTATTGGAAACAGACTGCTCAGAACTTGATTCTGAATTACGCCCCTGCAACAAAGAAGGTTGATCAGAAGCTCGCAGTCTTCTGTCCTGCAGTTTGGGGGAGTTGCTTGATCGACTTGGAGCAAATATCCCTCTTTCAATCTTTGGCATAATAATATCCCGTTTTATTCAGTCTGCTTGAAGTCCTCATCCATCGGACTTGATCAAGATTGCCACTTTACTGCAACTAAAAGCGTGCCGAAAAGCACAGGAGCTTTTCTGAAGGTTAAAAGACTTATCCAGTTTCTGCGAATTTTCCTTTTATTAACAGAGCGGTTTAAAGCACAACAGTTTTTCTCGAGGTCGGGAAACTTGTCCAGTTTCTACGGATTCTCCATCTACTGGCTAAGCAGATTTTTCTGCGAGGTTTTCTATTCCTACTTGCAAAGCCCTTCCCTCGAGATCATGTATTTCATTTGTTAAGTCACTCTTCTTGTCTGATGGCTATCTGTTCATATGCATTTGTAATTTTTGCCTCTCGCTGACGAGGTTGAAGGAGTCCGTCAGTTTTTTTCGTCCCCGACTTCTCGGCTACGGACATCATTTTTTCCGTCAGTTTATTCGCACTAACTTCCAGACTTGCTAGAGTATCGAGCTGAGCTCTGTCATCTCCCACCTGTTGTTTCACTTTATCAAACCCTGCCTCTAGTTCTCGCTTCGAAAACTCAAGGGGTAAAGGATTCCAAGCACCATCTTCCAGTAACCTCTTCAACCCGGATGTAAACTGCAGCAATGTTTCAGACAGCTCCTTTGATAGTGTGGCTCTACACTCAGTCTCAAACTGCGAGTGGCTGTCTTTGCAGTCTTTGAGCGGTGTCTCCTCAGAAGAGGGCTCACTGCCCAATTTATCCTGCGATAAAATCTGAGAGAGTGCTTTTTTTCTCAGCATCTTTATCGCTTTTCTATTGTCCCTCATTTGTACTTCGTCAGTAGTGCCTGATTGTACGGAGCTCTTTATACTTCCTTGCGTTCCGCCAACAATTTTACCTGTTTTTCCTATTGTCATATCACTTCTCCACTACTTAGGATCAATCCCTAGTCTCGCCTTCCTTTTTGCCCAGAAAGTTTCAACTCTGAGACTAAACAGCCACCAACAACACAGCTCCCCGACGACAAGCTCAGGCACACAGCCTTCACACTAAAATCAGGATGAAAGATCTCTTCAGGGTTCCAGCAGACTGAATTTATGGGTTCCTCTATATGCACGAACGCGCCTTGCTCAAGGAAAGCCAATCTCAAATGGCTCGCAATCTGGTTCATCTCTCTAAGCTGGATGCAACGATGGCTCGCAATCTGGTTCAGCTCTCTAAGCTGGATGCAATATTTGAAGTCGCCCAGTTTCTTCTCTGCCTGATTGTATTCTTGTGCTAGTTATTCGACGCTTTTGACCTCCCTCTCAATGCGATTTACCCTGCTGTAACAGGAGTAAGATCTCGTGGGTCTCTGGGATCTCTATCTTAGGTTTTCTCGGGTCCTACTTCATCGCGACGACGACGTCGTCTGAGGAATCTGTTTCTAGCACCACGCAAGCGATCGATTATACCCTGTTTTTCACGACGCAAGTGAGAATTGGCTTCCTCGAGTGCTTCACGACGCACGCGAGATCTAGTCTCAACTATTTTGTGCTGTGACAGGATGTTATCACTAAAAATGTCGAAGTGATGATCAGGGTCAGACAGGATCTCATCCAGCTTTGTATACAGCAAAAACAACCCCTTAGCTCCTAGGTCATCATTTGCTATATCATCTTCGTTGCTGATACCCAGCTCCAGCAAGGAATCCGACACAGTACTCTTTAACGCTGCTAAGGTCTTATAATTTTCATCAATCCTGTCCTCGGACTGACGTTTAGTAATCCCAACTTCGACCTGAGGCCTAGTACCCACGTCCTGATACGTAGTACCCACTGTTTTGACATCAGGCATTAAATTCTCCTGATGATCTTTAATGACAGTTAGATGGGTTTCAGCGGTTTCCCTGAATTGCTTTGCGTGTGCTTCAAGCCTTCCCAGCATAGCCTGTTGGTTTCCTGCCTGGAAGAGCAGCTGCACGACCTGTTCGCCGAACACCTCAATTGAGTAATCGTACTTATCGTACATGAGTTTTCGCGCATCAATGAGCGGTTCTGGGCTCTCTGCTATTGTATTGTCAGAAACAATACTTGCTTCTGCCCTAGGAGTGACAGGCTTCTGGTCAGAAAGCCCAACCGGAGAACGACCCATTGCTGGTATAGCGTCACTGTACTGCTCGCTATTCTCGACGTTTGGTGTTAGGTAAACGGGCTCTCCTGACCGAGGAGAAGTATGACTCATATCAAGGTATTCACCATCTGGCTGAGCAGGAGCATGACTCATATCAACGTATTCATCCTCCCGTATTGCTGGTATAGCGTCACTGTAGATTTGCTGCTCGCTATTCTCGACGTTTGGTGTTAGGTAAACGGGCTCTCCTGACCGAGGAGAAGTATGACTCATATCAAGGTATTCACCATCTGGCTGAGCAGGAGCATGACTCATATCAACGTATTCATCC
>Ga0209568_1000995_pt1 | contig 10494 bp, 8 predicted proteins | sample WorMetOlspDAHAB2_FD_187406 | JGI IMG/M metagenome (GOLD analysis project Ga0209568, IMG submission 187406) | Marine gutless worms symbiont microbial communities from Max Planck institute for Marine Microbiology, Germany - Olavius sp. DAHAB.2... ...
TTTAAGAAGATTTTAGCCCGTTTCACAAAAATTGTTGCCTAAAAAACAACCCTTAGGTTGTCGGACAGGCTCTTATCCCGCAATAAAAAGGCGTTCACCTGAACTAAATTATTGATAGAAAACTGCTGTCGAATTTATCCCGCGCCACCTATAGTACATTAGCAGCCAAAAGTAAATATTCCGCCGGCGCATGGGTCAAGCAATTTTTTCAGTTTGCAAATAACCATTTAATACCCTGGAGTTGCAATTTTTCCGGGCGAATTAATTGATAAAATTCTTGACAAAAATTTCCTGCTCATTCATAGTACCGTCCAATCATCCAATGATTGAACCTTTCCGAAAATCCTCAATACCGGATTCGGTGGAACCACTCCCTCCGATATTGTACCTGAGGTTTGCAAATGAAATTTCCGACCCTGTATGTGCTCGACCAAAATTTCGAAACCAAGGCAAAAGTAGATGCCCATTCCTTTGTTACCCATGAACTCGAACGAACGAATCTGCTGGGGCCGGTTCTTGCCGGCCAAAAAGTTTTCATAACGGCCGGAAGCCGTGGCGTTGACTCTATGGCAGAGGTGTTGCACAGCCTGAGCGCGGCTGTTAAAGCCAAAGGCGCCGTTCCGGTCATCCTGCCGGCGATGGGCAGCCATGGCGGAGGCAGCGCCGCAGGGCAGGTAGCGGTACTTGAACACCTGGGAATAAATCGCAAGACCGTGGGCGCCCCCATCCATGATCAGCTCGAACCGGTCAAAATCGCCGAAGCTGCAGAACTTCCCGTGTTTGCAGATCAGGCGGCCGTAGATGCCGACCACATCATTCTCGTAAACCGCATCAAAGAACACACTGAATTTATCGGTGCAATCGAATCCGGGCTGATCAAAATGGCCGTAGTCGGCCTCGGACGCATTGCCGGCGCCGAGGTCATGCATCAGCTGGCGGTAAGGATCAGTTATGCCCGGGCCATCCAGTCAATCGCGCGGGCCTTGTTCTCGAATCTACGGATTCTCGGGGGAATCGCGATCCTCGAGGATAAGACCAACAAATTCCGCCGCCTGGAGGCAATCCCGCGGGAAGCTGTTTTTGAACGAGAGCCCGTACTGCTCCAGGAGTCCCGGCAGTATCATGCCATGCTCCCGTTCACGCAACTGGATGTGCTACTGGTGGACGAAATCGGCAAGGAAATCTCCGGTGCCGGATTTGACACGAAAGTGATCGGCAGGATTCGCAATATTTATGAAAAAGAATGCGAACAGCCCCAAATCACCCGGATTGTGCTAAGGGATCTTTCCGATAAAACCTGCGGCAACGCCATCGGGATCGGTCTGGCCGATTTTGTTCACTGCCGGGTCGTGGAAAAGATGGATCCGGCGATAACGGCCCTCAACAGCATCACAGCCATCGCGCCGGAGAAAGGGATGGTACCGATTGCCCTGCCGTCAGACCGCAAGGCCCTGGAGGTCGCGTTGCAATCCATCGGCCCCTGGGATACGGATTCTGTTCGAATGGCCTGGATTATTAATACGGCCGATTTGAATCGTCTGGCGGTATCGCCGGCCTTGGCCAAAGAGGCCAAACTCAAGGGGCTGTCGATTTCCGAGCAGCCTTTCCAACCAGAGTTTGACAGCAACGGTGATCTTGCCGGATTGCGTCAAAGTCTGGACGCAGGCTGAACCCGAAACCTTGAACCCAGAACCCTGGACCCGGAACCCTGAACCCCAAACATGCAAGTCAAACCCATCAAAAAAGTGTCCACCGCAGCCAAGGTGTTCGAAACCCTCTATGAGATGATTGTCAGCGGACAATTCAAGCGGGGCCAAAAGCTGCCCTCCCAGGAGGAACTGGCCCGGCAGTTCGGTGTGAGCCGCAACACCTTGCGCGAGGCCATGAACAAGCTGTATGCCATGGGATTGCTGGCATCCCACCAGGGCATCGGCACCGTCGTGGAGTCGCCCAACCCGGAAGGATATCTCAGCGCGCTGAGCGGCCAATTCCTGCTCGATACGTTGAGTGTGCGGGAGTTTGTCGAGGCTCGGATTTGCATTGAGCGCACCTCCGTAAGACTGGCAGTCGCACGTGCCGGCAAACACGATATCGAGCGTCTGTCAGGGATCCTCGACAGCCAGAAACTGGCTTTTGAAAACAGCGATGCCGAGGAATTTGCCCGGCAGGATGCCGCTTTTCATATGGGACTGACTCAATTAAGCGGAAACCGCGTGCTGATGAAATTTCTTCAAACCATCCAGGACATGCTGCATCGTTTCATCGGCGAAGTCGTCCAGTTGCCGGGAGCTATCTCTGATGCCATGCGGTTTCACAAGCGGGTGACTGAGGCCATTGCGGCCAAGGATGCTGACCTGGCAGAGCGGGAGATCGTGGCGCACCTGTTTGACGTCGTTCGACGGATCGAATCCAATCTTAAAATCGATCTCGACCTTGAAACGATGTGCGGCGTTGATCTCGTTCAACCCAAAGCCAAGCAAACTACACCAGGCAGGAGGCAAAAACCAAAATGAAGGCTAATTCTTGTAACCTGATAATGTCTGCGATATTCGGCGGTAGACAGGGTCAAAGACCGCCGGTCGGCAACCCGACTTCCATTGCCTGCCATGAGCTCATGGACAAAGCCTGCATATCGTTTCCCGAAGCTCACCTGGACGCCCGGGCCATGGCGGATCTGGCCCTGGCCGGCAGCGAGGTTTTAGGCTTTGATACGGTCATGCCCGAATATTCCGTGGTGCAGGAAGCAGCGGCATTGGGGGCCCAGGTTGATTGGGGCGACCGGGACAAAATGCCGGACGTCAAGGACTTTCCCAAGGCCGATTTTTCCGATATTGCAGTACCGGACGCTTTTCTCGAAAAGCCTTCCTGCCGGGTGGTCCTCGATGCGATCTCCATTTTGCGGCGTGAGGTCGGCGGACAAGTCGCCATCGTCGGCAAGGTCATGGGGCCCTGGACCCTGTCGTATCACATGGCCGGCACCCAGAATTTCTTGCTGGCCCTGGGTATGGGCGAAAAGGCCAAGATCGCAAAAATGCTGCGACAACTCATGCCGGCCACCATCGCTTTCATCAATGAACAATTTCGCGCCGGGGCCGACATTGTCGTTTTGGCCGACCATGCCACCGGCAACCTGGTCGGGCCTTATCACTACGAAGAACACCTTCTTCCCATCCACCAGGAAATCACCGCCCAGGTGGGAGGGCCGCTCATCCTGCATGTGTGCGGAAATTGTTCGGATCGCCTCGAGCTTTTTGCCCGGTCGGGCGTGGATGGTTATCATTTCGAATGGCAGGTGGATTCCCGGGACGCCGTCGGCCGCATCGGAAATGAGATTTCTCTGGTCGGTAATATCAACAATCCGCAGGTATTGCTGCAGGGAACACCCGAAGATGTATTCAAACAGGCTCGCTATGCCATTGAGGCCGGCGTGCACATCATCGCACCGGAGTGTGCGATCCCGCTGACGACCCCTCTTGAAAACCTGCGGGCCATCGTCGAGGCAGCCCGGGAGGAGTATTGAAACCCTAATTGCGAAAATCGCTCAATATAGGTGTTTAATGAGTCCCATTTCCGAACATTTCAACCTCCTGAGGCCGGGCCGGGAAACCGAAGATTATCTGGACAAAGCCAGGCTGCGTCTGAGCAGTCTTCCCTTCATTTTGACTTCCGCAAATTTTGGACCTTTGGACCCTGCTGCCCGCTGCTTTATATGGCGTGGCCCGTGTAAGCGGTCTTCTCGATTTGCGAACTGCAGTCATTTTGGCCGTCCGGAACAATTTGGAAATTTGCACGACCTCAGTCGGCTAGAATAAAGCTTGACATGGTTAAAACATTAGATTATAGAATGATTCTATGATTGAATGTGTTGCTTGGCTCACTAATATCGAACCCGTTACCAAGGCGCCTTATTCTATTTAAAGCGCATGGTGGGTTACCAGATCACAATAACCAGATTGATAGATCCAACATGCTTTACCTGTGGTTGACCTTGAATAGCCCAGGCAACCACCATTGTTTTCCCCCAACTTTCTGAATGGCATCTCAGCATGATGGTGAAGTGAAAAATGACCCCCAAAGCAGAGACCATAAAACGCAGCACGACCGCCGACAAGGTTTTTGATATCTTGCACCAATGGATAACTAGCGGACGCTTGCAGGAGGGAGATGTTCTGCCTTCCCAGGATGAATTGTCCCGCCAGTTCAAAGTCAGCCGCAATACTCTGCGCGAGGCAGTTTTTAAGCTGTCGGCGCTGGGTCTGGTTCAGGCCAAACAAGGTGTGGGCACCGTGGTGCAATCCAGAAGTTCCGCCAACTATCTTAGTGGCCTGCAGGACCATCTCCTCATGGACCGCATATCAATGCGTGAATTCCTGGAAGCGCGTGTATCCATCGAGACAACCATCGTCAGGTTAGCAGTGGCCCGGGCAAGTCAGGAAGATATTGACAGGCTGGATGAAATTATCGCCAGGCAGCGGAACGCTATAGAGGCACGGGATGAGGTCGAGTTTGTGAAGCACGACCTGGCGTTTCACGGTGAATTGGGACATGCCTGCGGCAACCGGGTGATGCTCAAAATCTCCCAAACTGTCTATAACCTGCTACGCAGTTTCATTACCACGGTGGCAGGAGCTCCGGGGAACATAGAGCAAGCCTTCCGTTACCACCAGCAAATATTGGAGGCAATCAAAACCAGAGACGCCCAGGCAGCGGAAAGCAGCATGGTCTACCATCTCCAGGAGACGGTGAGGCGTTTCCAGGAATCCATGGACGTGGATTTGCAGATAGATTATGCCCTCAATTCTGAACAGGAATAGGCGAGCTGCAGTGGCTTTTGGAAACGGCCTGCTCCAGGCGCAAGCGCGGTGGCCGTTTTTTGGAAGGAAAGGAGTTATTCATGGATTTACTACCGGATTTTGAAAGATTTCGCAAAGCAGTCAATCACCAGGAGGCCGACCGGGTACCCCTGTGTGAAGCCCTGGTGGGCTACGGTATTATGAGCAAATTTTTGGGCCGTGAGGTGATACCCGATGACATCGCTTCCCAGGTGGAGTTTTGGGCCAAGGCGGGTTACGACTTCATACCAATACCGGTGAGTCTGATGGCGCCGGGCAAGGTCACCGAAGAATCAAAGATTACCCGTATTCTGCGAAAAATGGTGCTGGAGATAAACCCCGGGGAGACCAACCCTGACGCCTGGAATCTAGAGCTTTCTAGCTTCATTCATGAACGGGAAGACTTCGAACGATTTCCTTGGGAGGTAGCCGCCGAAATCGAGTTCGACAAACTGGATGCCCTGGAGAATCTACTGCCGGATAAAATGAAGGCGATCGTCATCACAGGCAAGATATTCACCCTCACCTGGATGCTCATGGGCTTTCAGAACTTCTCGCTGAAACTGGTGCTGGAACCCGATCTGGTGGGTAACGTCTTCCGCAGGGTAGCCGAAATTCAGTTCAGCGCTCTGGACAGGATCCTGTCCAGAGACTATGTGGGCGCAGTCTGGGCCATTGACGACCTGGCCTTTGGCAGCGGGCCCATGATATCGCCAGAGGCTTATCGTGAGCACGTCTTCCCCTGGTACCGGGAGATGGCCCAACGGTGTCACGCCAAGGACTGCATCTACATCATGCACTCCGACGGTGACCTAACCAAGTTGATGCCCGATCTGATCGATGTGGGTATAGATGTGCTTCAACCCATCGATCCTTCCTGTATGGATATTATAAAAACCAAAGAGGCGTTCGGTGATCGCATCTGCCTCGTAGGAAACGTGCCCAACGAACTTTTGCGCAGCGGTTCGGTCGAGGAGGTGGAAGAGTACACCAAGAACCTGCTGAAAAATTGCGGACCCGGCGGCGGCTACTGCGTTGGTTCCGGCAATTCTGTGCCGGACTGGGCAAGTTTTGATAACTTCATGGCTATGCGTGATGCCACCCTCAAGTACGGGGCTTATCCCATCAGACTGTAAATGGGATAAAGCAAGGTGATTTATTTGGGTGTCGCATAATGAGCGACGATTCTGCCAAGGAGGAATCATGGAACCTGGAGCTGACCAGTTTTATTAAAACCCGCGCCGACTTCGAGAAATTTCCCTGGGAAGTTGCGGCGGAGCTGGACTTTGACAGTTTCCACCAGGTCAAGGACCTTCTGCCCGAAAACATGAAAGTGATTGCCATCTCCGGCAAAATATTTACCCTGACCTGGATGCTGATGGGATTTAACCACTTTGCCCTGTCATTGATTATGGACGAGCCATTGGTGGCTGACGTGTTTAAAAAAGTGGCCGAGATCCAATTTCAGGGCCTTGAAGATATTTTTGAAATGCCCCATATCGCCGGGGTCTGGGTGGTTGATGATCTGGCCTTTGGCAATGGTCCGATGATCTCCCCCCAGGCATTTCGAGATCATGTATTCCCCTGGTACCGGGAAATGTCGGACCGCTGTCATGAAAAAGACCGATTATTTTTGATGCATTCCGACGGTGACCTGAAGGAGTTGATGGAAGACATTATCAAATGCGGGGTCGATGTAATCCAGCCGATTGATCCCTCCTGCCTGGATATCGTGGAATTCAAGCAAATGTACGGTGATCAAATTTGTATGGTGGGAAACGTGTCCAACGAGCTGTTGCGCAGCGGGACTCCCGCAGAGGTGGAGTTCCGCGTAAAAGAGCTGCTGGCAAAATGCGGGCCCGGTGGCGGCTATTGTGTGGGCTCCGGCAATTCCGTGCCGGATTGGGCCCAATTCAGTAATTATATGGCCATGCGGGACAGCACCCTGAAATTTGGCGGTTATCCGATTCAGTTCGATTAGGCGCTTAGTTGTATAATCTTAGCATTTTATGAAAAACTTATTTATCACGAAAACACGAAATTTTCTTGGTATCTTTTCGTGCTTTCGTCATTTCGTGCTTTCGTGATTGATCTTTTATGGTTCCGGCTTGTCCGGGTTGGGAGGAAGTAAATCGATGACAGATATGCTAGAGACGATTCAAAAAATGGTAATTGACGGCAAGTTCAAAGACATCGAGGAGGCGGTTCAGCGGGTGGTTCATGCGGGCACCGACTTGAATCGCCTGATCAACGATGCCCTGATCAGCGCCATGGACGTTGTCGGCAAGAAATTCGCCGACGGCACAATCTATGTACCGGAGATGCTGGTATCGGCCACCACCATGAAACGGGGACTGGATATCATCAAACCGCTATTGCAGTCCGGCGAGACCCAAAATCGCGGCAAAATTATCATGGGTACGGTTAAAGGGGATCTTCATGATATCGGTAAAAACCTGGTCACCATGATGATGGAAGGTGCCGGGTTCAAAATTATTGACCTTGGGGTTGACGTAAAAATCGAAAATCTGCTTGAAACCCTGAAAAAGGAGAATGCGAATATTTTAGGGCTTTCAGCCTTGTTGACGACGACCATGCCGGAAATGCAAAATGTGATCGAGGCCCTGGAAGAGGCGGGGCTGAGGGATCAGGTCAAGGTCATCGTCGGCGGGGCCCCGATCGATCAGGCCTTTGCGGACACCATCGGCGCCGACGGATTCGGCAAGGATGCGGTCGAGGCGGTGCAGCTGGCCCGCGATCTGATGGCCGCAAAGTAATTGCACTGCTGAACTTATAACTTCCGACTGGTATTGGTTCAATCAGAATGCCGGATCTATTTGACTGAAGTTCCTTATTCAGTCCTGCTGCATGAATCTGGACAAAGGAGGAATTCCCCAATGACGCATCGAGAGAAGTTGCTTAAAGTGGCCCGCGGTGAGATGGTTGATGCCATCCCCTGGATTCCCCGCATTGATTTGTGGCACAATGCCAACTCATTGGCCGGTACTTTGCCCCAAAAGTATCACGGCTACAGTGTCGAAGATATCCATCGGGCCGAAGGCTGGCCGCTTCACAAAGTCGTCCCGGAATTCCTGAAACCGGACAAGCCGGAAGACATTATCCATCGGGGCATCGGGTTGTACCGCCTGAAGGAGTTTCCCTATGATTTCGAGTTTTCATCGGAAATTAAGATAGAGGTTGATTATCTGGAATCCGATGATGAATCCATGACCCATATCACCTACCATACCGCGGTTGGAAGCATAAGCGTTACCCACGGGGTCACCGCGGAAATGAAAAAATCCGGGGCCTCCATTTCCTGGGTCAAGGAACATGCCGTCAAGACCAAGGAGGACTATCACACCCTGGCGCACCTGTTTGCCAATTTGAAGCTGAAACCGGACTACGAACGCTTCCGCCAATGGAAAGCATCGGTCGGCGAAGACGGCATTGCCGTGGCCCAGGGATTGGGGATCTCCTGTTCTTCACCCATGCACTTTATCCAGAAAACGTTTTTGGACGCCACGGAATTTTACCTGCACTACCACGATTTTCCCAATGAAATGGCAGAACTGATCGAGGTTCTTGAACCGATTTACCGGCAGCTGATCGACATTCTCGCTGGCTCTCCGGCCGACGCCGTGATGTGGTCCGCGAATGTCGACGACATGATTACCTATCCCGCCTACTATGAAAAAGACATTTTGCCCTGGTGCCGCCGGGCCGGTCGGAGGTTGCACGATGCCGGCATTTTGACCGTCGTCCATCCGGATGGGGAAAATCGGGGCCTGATGGATTTGATTCCCCAATCCGAAATGGATATCGCCGATGCGGTCACCCCCTATCCCATGACCAAGGTCGACATCGCTGAATACTACGAACGCTGGTGCCGTTCCGGCAAAATGACGATCCAGGGCGGCATCCCGGAGATGTTTCTGCTGGAAGAATCCACCACCCGGGACGATTTGAAAAATTATATCGATCATCTGTTGAAGGTTATCACACCCGGAACGCGCTTTATCGCCTCCATCGGCGACACCACTCCGCCGAATGCGGATTTTGACCGGCTGCTCTATATAGGAGAACGAATTGAAAAAGAAGGCAAGCTTCCCCTGCAGGCCGGCAGTTTCGATCCTGTCAGTCATGAACGCCTGGCCAGGGCGGACGCGAAACCGCAAAATCGACTGCCGACACAGACAGTTGAAGCTTCAATACCCACGGATGACTTGTTTATAACCGCTCAACAGAACGTGTTGGCCGGTGACGTCGATAAATTGATCGACACGGTCGGCAGCATGTTGGATCTGAAGTATGATCCCCGGAAAATTTTGACCGTCGGAATGCTCTCGGCTATGGAAATAATCGGTGAACGTTTTAAGGACGGTACGGTGTTCATTCCGGAAGTATTGCTTTCTGCCAGAGCGCTCAATGAAGCCTTGAAGGTACTTGAACCTCACCTGGCCGGCCTGCAGGTGGAGAAAAGCGCTAAAATTATGGTCGGAACCGTTTTGGGTGATTTGCACGATATCGGCAAAAACATGGTATTGACCATGCTCAAGGGTGTCGGCTATGAAACTGTGGACCTGGGAGTTAATGTGAAGGCCGAAAATTTTGTCAAGCAGGTGTCTGAGCACCAGCCTCAAATCTTAGGGCTGTCAGCCCTGCTGACGACCACCATGCCCCAGATGGAGCTGGTGATCAATGCTCTGGAGGAGGCCGGGCTCAGAAATCAACTGAGGGTAATCGTCGGCGGCGCTCCGGTAAATACGAAATTCGCCGATGATATCGGGGCCGACGGCTATGCCAGGGACGGGGGTGAGGTAATTACGCTGGTCAAGTCACTGCTGGAAAATTAGTTCATGGTATTCTGTTCCAAAAGAATAGTAAAAAGAGGTCGAAAAGAATGACTTACGGTCGTTAAGTCTTGAATGAAAGATCCCAAGCACCAATGTCCCAAACAAGTAATACTTGCCGCGATTGGCTTCCTTTTGTTTCAACTCAGACCGATAGTTCATCGTGGGAGATAGCCGAGTCGATAATTTTATAGTATGAAACGGGGTTTGGGATTTGATTTTTGGAATTTGATATTTGGGATTTAATCCGGCTTAATTCTGGATTAACGTGACATAAGGCAATCCGAGTTTTGCAATAACAGAGAAGATCCGACACTAGTAAGGAGGATTAACCGTTATGTCTTTAATTACCATCACACAGAACATGGGTTGCACGGGTGACGAAATCGCCAAACTGGTCGCTAACAGCCTGGACCTGGCATTATACGATGATGCCAGGCTGCAGCGCACGGTTCAATCCATGGGCCAGGAGCTGGAAGATCTTAAGGGCTTTGATGAGAGGGCACCCGGTTTTTTTGACCGACTCATCAGCAACAAGCCGGACATCTTTTTAGATTTGATGGAGGCCGTCATCTACGAAGTCGCTAAAAAAGGCACCGGAGTTATCATCGGCCATGGCGGACAATTTCTGCTGCGGGATTTTGGCTGCGCCCTGCATGTGCTGATCTATGCCGACCGATCCACCCGGGTTAGACATGCAATGGAAAAGGAGAACATCAGCCGGGAAGTTGCCGAGCGGCTCATACAAAAAAGTGACGACAATCAAGCTGGTTTTTTTCGATTCGCGTTTCACCGGGCCTGGAATGATT
>Ga0209568_1000996_pt1 | contig 10493 bp, 6 predicted proteins | sample WorMetOlspDAHAB2_FD_187406 | JGI IMG/M metagenome (GOLD analysis project Ga0209568, IMG submission 187406) | Marine gutless worms symbiont microbial communities from Max Planck institute for Marine Microbiology, Germany - Olavius sp. DAHAB.2... ...
TATTTTTTTTCTGTATTTTGTGTTTTGATGATAATTATTGGGCACATACTGAATATCTTTAATTCACCAAATATTGGTAGCAAAAAAGCAAGCAAATAAATACATAAACAAACGATTACAGGTATCTTGGTTCATTGCGTTTTAATGTTATTATGCTCAATTGTGAAGTTCCAACAAATCTATACACAATTAAAACCATAATCGAAGACTTCCAAGTACAGTATACACACATATATTCAAACACTACATGAGAGGAAGATGCGAAATACGAACATTCTGACATTAATATAATATCTATAATTAATATTATTTATATACTTATTTATTAAACTGAAAAAAATAAACCGGAACAACATCAAATTTCTCGGGCTGTCGAAGGCTAATAACTACAGTATTTGTATTTCTGGTTGGAACACGCAGAGAGCAGACTGCAACTGCTGAAGACAGCCAGCGGTGCCACCGGCGTTGCATTTCGTTGAGTGTGGCGGCGGAGGCTGCGAGCGGATTGCGCGAAGTGGTTGGAACGCGGCGGCTGCTGCTGCGGCGGCGGCGGCAACCTATTAACGCGCGGTCATTAGCAGTGTCGCGCGTGCCTCGACTTCTGCAGCGGCGGCGGACGGTCGGTCCGCCGAGGACTATATACGGGAGGCCGACCGACGACGGCGCCCGTCGGTCGGTTCCTTCCGCGAGCTAGACGGACCGCAATGACCATCGGATGGAGTGCATGGCATGACGGCGCGGTCGTCGTCTTGAAAAGACGCCGGGGAGAGCGTCGACGAATTTAGAGCTGCACCGTTTACCGCGAGATGGAAAGCTTCGCGATGCTGCATCTATTGTCAGAATTATGTAAATAATATATATGCAAATATTGTTAGGTGTGTATTATGAATATCTTTAATTCACCAAACGTTGGTAGCAAAATACAAGCAAACAAAAAAACAGACGATTAACTGATCACAAAGCTGGCAGGCAAGTCAAGCAGAGTAATGCAATACAATATCTCAAACATACAAATCAATTCTCGCGGCTTCGGAATTAATAAATTTCGCGTATTATGTCAAGTGTGGACCAGCTTCACTAACTTCTCACGTTGCAGGCCTAATGAATGTAACCGTCATGTCGTGTCATATTGTGTGATGGTTTTTTTCCACGTGTAAGTTTACTTATTTATTTTGTATTGCTTTGTCTACCGGTTTTCTTTGGTGATTAAAAGTTGTGTGTGTAATTAAATGATTGTAGTTAATCATGTACCGCAGCTTGCATAATACCGGTTGGCGCTGTTCTTACTTTCCGGGGGTGATTAACTGATATCCTCAGATATCTAAAATGGTACATGTGCATGGTTAAACTGAAAATCGGAACTGAGTGTTTACCTACACTATATTATGCTATTGAAGTGTGTCCAATTAATAAGTCCGATGTTTTGTCCCTGCAGTATGTCATTGATACTTGCTTCAGAAAAATATTCAATGTGAAATTAAAGGAAGTTGTGCACGAATGTGAAACTGAGTTCGGAGTGTTCCCAGTCACTGACGTTATTGACATAAGGAAAAGAAAATTTCTCGTGAAGTGTGACCTCTCAGATATCCTGCTATGCCAATTGTGCAAAATATTGTAACGATATTGTTTGTTATACTGTGTCGGCACTCGTAGTTAAGTTTAGCTCCATGTATTATAATTATTTCATTCTCGCTTCACGACCGCTTTCTGGTGAATAAAAGATGTGTGTTAACAAAGTACAGCATATTCTCGTATTCTGCTGGGAAACACATTTTCTGAATTAACCGACTATATACACAGTGGTGTTAGACAGGCATGTGATTCTAGCAATAGGTACTCTATCGACTTCGCAAATTTAAGTTATTTTTTTGCTGAGACACAGTCACTAAATCCGTACTCAACGACAATTCGACTTTACGATCAGGGCTTGGTTAACAAATGTGGGGACCCTGTTCAAAAACATTTGTGGGGCCTACTCACAAGATCAAAATGAAAGGCCAAGTGACCGTGTTCTGTTCATTTTTTTCAACTATTAAAAATATAAAATGCAAGCAGTATTATACAGTAATGCATACTTTCGACTTGTTTGCTCCGAGACGTTTTCTTTATTATTACAAATAGACAACTTTTACCTCATAAAAATTTTTGGCACACATGTGTGGGGGCCCCTATAGCCTGGGGGCCTGTTCGGTCGAATATGTTTGAACATACCTTAACCCGGCCCTGTTTACGATGACGATATATATTAATGCTTTATGAGAATAATCCTAATCGAAAATGCACCGCGTCTTCGTACGGTTCACGATGTGGAGAACTCACGCGCGAATCCAAAATCTTCCACGTGGCCGACAATACACTGGCGCCACAGTATTTACGAGAGGATACTAACCGCAAAGTCAAAATGTCGCTGCCCATCCAATCTCCTATGGCTTCACGCGGATGTGCTACGCGTCCCAGCACGATCACAATCCGAACATTCGGATTAAGTTCCCTTTCACGGCACGGACTGCCGCCGCAATTTCTAACGCACCGGATCTATTCAGACCGATCATCAATTCCGCCGGAGTGACCGTATTGTGTCATTACCCGCCACTTACCGGTCATACGTCAGCGTGCATGAAGACATGAACGCACGGAAAATGTACCACGTTCTTTCCATGTTTAGTTAGACCTACGACCTACTTACTTCGCACAGAGGCAAGTCCTTCGGAGGCTCGTTGTTATCGGGCAATGAGCCGAGTCGTTGATTTTTCTGACTTGCATAATTTTGTGAGTCATCCTTGAACACGTCGTTCCAATATCTGCCATAATGTATTCTGCGAAACGTAAGACCCGAACCGTCATCTTGGACTGGATCGAGCATCAGTACAATAGGCCTTAACCACTGACACTATATACATCTGTGTCGACATTTTATAAATTTTTCTACTGATAAGGCTTATTGGAACAGTCTACGGGGCGGCCCAAAAAGTAAGCCACTGTCAAGAATCATCATTGAATCGTATTAAAAACCACCTACGAGGCTAGATTTTCAGAAATTTTAGGTATAACCATGAGATTATTATATTTGTATTAAATATTCTGTGTGTGACCTAATTTGTGACGTCAACTGTTGCTGCGTTAGAAGCTGTGATATCAATGTATATGATAAAAGCGTGATTAAAAACCAGAAAAAAATATCAAATATGGAAATAAAGAATTTTTTTTACATAAATTTCCATCTAAAAGTTGGTTTAGGAATGGAATTCACAGCTTACTAAGGCGAGCTGATGCCAGAGGGAGCGCTGACACCATTTAACGTATGTGACGCATATATAACTTTCTAGGTTAACGAACTAAATAATCCTTGAACTTTCTGAGAAATTTGCTGAACTTGATGTAATTTTTATACCAACTATAATATGTTACGTATATTTTTTATACAAATACGACAGAATGATCAGGAGATAATCATCCACATCAAACTCTCTGTATGATTCTAGTTAATGTATAGCATATGCCGGTCGATGACTGTCTCTCCACATATTTTCATATTAACAAGTGCAAAAACCGAGTTGTCCACGTGACTGTTTCAACAGGTACGTCCGTAAACCAGTAAAAGATACCGCATTCTTGGTAGGTATGCATTGCCAATCTCCGGCAATGAACTTTAGCGTTACCATAGCTGTAGCCACGTGTAACAACTCGATTGTCTAACCACGAATGCCACTGAGTCTGTGACGCATGTCCTGCGCGGCCACTGTGACACAATGCCTACGGTCACCTTTCCGGTAGCACAGTATGGTGTATTCCTCTTCGGCCGACACAAAGCGTGTGAAATATTTACGTCAAAGTGGAAAAGAAGGGAGTCGAACACGCAATTATTTGTGGTCGGTGTTTCGAACGGGAGGCGCAGTGTGGCCAGGCCAACCACAGTAAAATAAACTGGACACAGACGCATCACCGCACACGTGCACACTTCGGCCTTGTGCTGACACGCACACAATCGTTGCGTCGTTAGAGATTGAGGATTGGACTTACCAAAGGCCTCAGCTCGTGATGTCTGCGCCGCCCACGTCGTTAACAACAACGACGACGCAATCTGTTGTTCCTACTTTCGCACGAATGCCCGCCTCCGAAATGACCGATATTGTGTCGGGTGGGGCGTTCAACTCTACTCACTCACTCGCACGAACGGATTATACGATAATCCAGGTATTTTAAGATGGCTAGCCGTAATCTGGCCATTTTATAGGTTACCTCCATTATGGTTGGATAAGTTGATGTGGGATCAGCAGACGCGTCTACAAGTATCGCAACAAATACCCGTTGGCAGTACATGGCACGGTGGCATTTCGGTTGGATGTCGCTGCCGCACTACGCGAAACTAAAGAATAATTTGTGTATTACACTAAATGTCAAACTCCATCTGCATCTGCATCTCCATCCTTTCCGGTTTCAGCTGCTCGCGTCTGGAACGGACTGCCGGCACACGTCGCATCGTTGCCGTCGTTACACATATTCAAACGCCATTTGAAGACTTTCCTTTTCTCACGAAGTTTTCCCTCCGCCGCTTTGCAGTAGACATAACTATCATCACTGCATCTCCGTACACGTCGAACATTTGTTGTTTTTCTTTTTATGTGTTCCGTGGCCAGTAGCTAATTTGCCACCTTACGCAACGTTAATCATATTCGTGTACTAACTAACTAACTAATCTTAGAGACAAAAGGACAAAGAGACACGTCAGTTTGTCCGACTGTCCGTTTGTCTCTGTCCATCTGTCCATTCTGTTTGTCAGGGGCGTGGGCGTCCATCCATGGGGGAACGAAGCGCGATGCTTCGTAGAAATTTACTAGGGGATAAAAATCCGGGATCAACCAATATATACACAAACTTTGGTCAGTTGATTATCAGGAAAGTCATCAAAATTATTGCCATTAGATGTCACATTTAAGGCTAAAATGCACCAAATTCGATTGCTGGCGTCTGTCCGTTTGTCTCTTAGGTGGAGTTTAATACTAAGCGCAGCACGCCTCCCGCGACTTGTGTGGTCAACTGTGTCTTTATGAAACTGTCTGCTGTTAATGGTACAAATGTAACAGCACTGTATCACACATACATACACACATACGTTTCAATTTTTGAGTTGCAGAGCGTGCGGCATGTTGCCAGTTGAAAGAGATTTGTTGATTCTGAGTGTACTGTCGATTTGGTAGATTCTACTTGTAACTATTTGTTAATAATGAAGTCTGTTGAACTCTGTTCGCAACAAAATGCAGAGATAAAACAGGAGACAAAAAACGCACATGGAAATAGGAAGGAAATACAGACAAACCGAAAAACAGACGCACTTTATACACGTGATAACCTATCTCGTGGCAACACAAATACAACAAAGTAGAAAAACAACGACAATAAAATAAAGGTTTTGCTTACTACAATAATTGTTACTGTTTATTAGATTACGTTAATTTTGAGTTCGGTTGCTGTTTTTCTTCCTTCCAGCTATCTTCTCCGTCTCCGTGTTTTACCACTTGATGGTGAAATAAAGTTTTATCACAATCACTCGCAGCCGGTTACGAGGTCTCGCGACATTACGCGCTCGTCGGCCAGATACTCCTCGCTAAGCTTTCCGTTAGCGAACGAGCCGGAATTGAGACTTCCGCAACGCGGAGAGTTTGGACGTGCCGGGCAGTAGGCGGCGAGGGGGTCGAGCATCGTTCAATGTTACAACCGGGCTCGGATCAACCGTATTGTCGGTCGGTCGGCGGCGGCGGTCAGCCGGCCGGCGGGACGTACGCGGTCGGGCGCCCTAGCCGCCTTCTCCCAGCGACCAGGTCGCCGGTAACGATCGGGGTGGACCCGGCCGCCGATGCTGACGTCCGGGCGACGATCAGGCGACGTCTCGCATCATAAACCACCACCAGCAGCAGCATCAGCAGCAGCAGCAGCAGCGTTCGCGACGTCGACGGCACGCGCGGCGCCGGTGCCCGCGGGGACAGACGACGGACGGCCGGGGAAAGGACCGGGGTGCGCGCTGACCCGCGTTCGACCCCGTACGACGCCCAGTTGCGTTCGACCGATCGACCAGCCGACCGAATGTCATCCACGCCGGGCGACGGCGGCGCGCGGGCGGGCCGACTGGCTAGCTGTTGTCGAGGCAGATGCCGACACGACCATTCAATAAACTTAACGGACATGCACTTTCGACGGCACTCAAACCGAAGCCGAGTAGAGATGGGCCGGCGGTCGATTATAAACCGTCGAACGTCTGAATGATTCTCGAATCACACGAGTCATCTAGCAAATATTTCGTTGAATCAACGGGTTCATGAACGTTAGAACTTTTGACTCCAGATTCCTATAACGTTATTCGGTTTGTTACCTCAGTTTAGTTGGCCTATCGATAATATCTTTAATCTTTTTATTCACCGAAATCCGGTTGCAAGTACGCAACAACATAAATACAATGAAATCAGCAAAAAAAGACAAATTAAACTTAAATAGAACTTGACTAGATGTACACTGTTTTTGTCAACCCGCCTCCGAAATTACCTACACTGTGTTGGAACTCTACTCACTCACTCTCTCTCTCACTTTTGTAAAATAGTAAGTAAAACGTTTAAAAAACGACTAAAGTGTCCGAAATGACCGAGTCTCTGCGCAGGCACCACAAAAGTTAGGAGAAGGTACAACTGAAAAGGCGAGTGCTCAGGCGTTTCCGAAAACAACAGGCAGTGACATGCTGCGGCAGAATTTTCAAGAGCCCGAGAGCAGCGACCGGAAAAGCTCGGCCGACGATGCTTATAATGCGGGTGCGGCGAACGACAAGCGACGATGACGAGGGAGAGCGGAGACGCAAACATCGGACAACTGGTGAAATTCGCGTGCGAGGTATATACGACGAAGTATTCGAATTAATTACAATCGATACGCAGTTTACTTCGCTACTGTCATCTTCGGCGTCGCGTTCTGTAGCGGGGCGACTGAAAATGCGGGAGTGGAAAATGCGGGAGCAGATCGCAGGGGTGGAAAATGCAGGAGTAGACTAGCCGTATGGAAAGCTGAACCGATATTATACAGCGATACGGCCTTAAGTTACTTCCTTAAAATTGTCTTCAGACTCGTGAGTGAATAAAGGGTGATTTTTATTGCATTTTAAAATAGTGGCGGCCTTTCTTTTTTTATAGTGATAGCTTGCTAGATACGGCATTCGTGCTGTGATGCAAGGTAGTAGTGAACATAAAATGTACCGGGTTTAAAGGATACCTAACTGCTGGTTTTTAGTTTAACTGTAGTTACATGTATTTGATACCATCCAATTACAAGCTTTCAAGCTTTCAATCGAATAAAGCATTGTAATTGCAAAGAAACATATAGGCCTATACGTGCAAACATGAATAAACGTACGACATACTAACAGAAAGTTCAATATATACGTACATATCATAAGTACAGAGGCAGTTTATAAGAAACTGAATTAAGAGGATACTATAATTATGGAATCCCTAACCCTAACGCTGTTTATGAGCATTGTTCACTGCCTGTCTGAGACCGCTTCACTTTAGCTTAACTACTGGTATCTTCTGGAATCTCTTCTGACGGATTTCCACGCGTTATCGCTCATGCGTTTTCCACTCCTGCATTTTCAGCCCCCCCCCCTCTGTAGCAGCTCGCGATGCTGTCGCGTCCGGGACTTGACTGCTGCAATGCTGCGCGTAGCGGCAACTTCGTGAAGACGCAGCGTTTCTGTCAGCGCGAAGCTCGCGACGATGCCGAGAGCTCAGTTAGCTCCCTGGCATTTTGTGTATGTATACACAACTCCATTCGTCAAAAACGGGGAGACAGAAAACAATAAATGAAAAAATTACACACGAAATTGCATTATTTACAACGAACACAGTCGGTGCATGCATTATTTAAATATTAAAGTCATAAACATCGAAGACACAAAATATGAGAGTAATTGAACATTTTAGTAACGAGTACAAATCAGAGGCGTAGCCAGAAATTTGGTTTGGAAGTATAAAATGGTGGAGAACATGTGAAATTACAGAAAGTTAACACATCCAGTGTAATGTCACGGTCACTAACTTGTACCCAAAATATACTTAGGTTTGGGGTATAAATATTTTATACCCTTGTACCCATGCCCCTGGTACAGATTCACTATTCATTCAAAGCATCGAAAATCGAAACACTGGTCAGATCGAATAACTAAATTATTGCCCAGCACTAAACGGAGGAAATTCTGGTGCCTGTCAGACATTGATAGCACGGACTTGACATCTGGAAGGCTATCAAACACGGCCTGAGTTGAACGGCTGACCTCCGCCGCCGAACTTTACGGCCTGTCCGAACATACACGTTGGTCATCGTCGACATTAAATGGCGGACAAATGACCGAAAGCGTGCTACAAACCGATCGCAAATTGGGCGCGAGTGGGTTATTGGCGGCAGCAACGGCGTAGCGCGCCGGCGCCCGCCGCACTCTGTTGTATCCCCGAAGCACTCGTTGTGCGCCACCGTCACAACGCCAAACTTTCGGCAATAACAACAGCTTTATCGCCACGTGCAGCAATATGCCGCGACTTGGCAAACAAGTGCGACCTATGGTAAATTTTGTTTCACGGTCACGTGGCGTCGAAAAATACATAATAATATAGAAAAACCACCAGAATTCGATGAAGTGTGACAAACAATAAATGGAAACATAATAAATAAATACTGAATATTAAAAAATAAAACAGCATTATAAAATGTATACACTCAGTAAATTCAGTAGTACAAATCGTTTACAACGGATCATATAAACAAGCTCGCTTGACAACTTGAAATCAAAATTAGTTATTAAAATATGCGAACATTCTGCTAAAACCACGAGGTCGATCATATTATCACATTGGCGATCACTGCAATAGTACATTTGTGACGCTTGTTATTGAAGCGATCTTCCTTACGGTTCCACAAGTCTGTAACATTACGCCATCCGGCCGCTGGTCCTTCGTAAGTCAATCGTTTTCTCCCTCTGGATAATGTGTGTTCCTAACTCGAGAACGTCAGAGTAGGCCTAAATTACTGTGACTTTTAGTGGCCTACGTAATCTTCACTACCACGACGATCACAAGAAAAGGTGAAGAAAAAAGCTGGAAAGCTGGCACAAAGAACGGTTGACAGTGTTTTATGACGCCAGTAACTAAAATGTGACGAACTGGGAACAAGAATACACATATGCACGAAGCTCATAAGCATTTACACTAAAAATATGATGTTATAAAATGAAACGAAATAAACTCGTAACGTGATTTACACAGTCCGAACGATAATGTAGGCTAACTGCAATTTTTCATTATGTTTGCAAATTGTGAGAAGGGTTCATGACGTGTCGGCCATCGCGGATTTGCCCTTTAGTTTCATTTTTCTGGTCGTTAGCCTGTCAATGCCAATGCAAACTGTGGATGCAGAATTATGAAGCATCATCTCAACTGCACTAAATGTGTTATGTTAGTCACGAATAACTCCGTTTCAAGAAGTTTCTTAAAACTACATGTTAGCCGGTTAGCCCCACTGCCCCACACGTAGACGAAAGTGACATTTCAAAGTGAGTTTTCAATATGCTTGCTGTTAATGTGACAGCAAGATGGGTCGTGTGGCCCTCTGGTAGCCCGCCGTAAAGTTTTGTTTAAATAAAATTTCTGTTAATGTCTTTTTATAAAATAAACTTCTCGTTCTTCTCATTCTCTCAGCGATGAGTTTTTGATAACGGAGACGATCGGATCTGCTAAAAGAGTTCAACGGAGACCAGAAAAGCCCTTTTGTCGCTTGTGCTCGGTCTTCTGATACACGGGGGAATAAAGGTCACAGCACAAAGGTCTCGGCTGCGATGCTGTCAAAACGTCACCAGAAACAACGAGATAATTGTTGCACAGCCCGATCGTGACGCGCGTAGATTCGACAGTTTCGATCAGAAAACGCGTTATTAATCCGAGACACCGTCTCGCCGCGTTGTCAGGCGCCCGCGTCGACAAATCGCATTTCTCTCGGTCGTCAGCGGTCGACGCGCGTGTGGTCGCGCTGAAGGGGTCCGTCCGTTAGGGATCGTCGAGTCGAATTCGATTTGTGTGGTCCGGCGGCGACGAAAATAATCCGCAATCCATTAGGAGACGGAACGGCCACGTGCGTGATGAGGTGATGCGGTGAATGACGCCGACGGTAGCGTTAACACCTGACCGCCGGGGTCTCGCCGCCACCGAATCAGTGTTGTTTACGGTGAACACCAAGAACGAAAATTCGTTCAATTTTTAACATGAACAAACACAGGAAAATAAAGTAACTGATTATGCTGATTTTTTATATACCGTATATTAATAAAATCATGTTCATAAGTTTCGGTAGGCCTACTATGAAAGAAACCCATTCTTATAGCGCCTCTGAAGTTACGACTTTATGGCGCTATATAAATCAGTGTATTATTATTATTATTATTATTATTATTATAGCATATGCTATAG
>Ga0209568_1000997_pt1 | contig 10482 bp, 7 predicted proteins | sample WorMetOlspDAHAB2_FD_187406 | JGI IMG/M metagenome (GOLD analysis project Ga0209568, IMG submission 187406) | Marine gutless worms symbiont microbial communities from Max Planck institute for Marine Microbiology, Germany - Olavius sp. DAHAB.2... ...
TGTTACTAGTTTTATCTAAAACAAAATTAGTCGTCCAATTATAACGGAATTCTCGGGAGGGACCAGTGTATTGTCGTCCCCAACCCAAATTCTCGCGGATCTTTTCGCACCGTGATTTCAGCGCCTCTGTAACCGCCTAACGGCATTATGGCGCTATATAAATTTCGTATTATTATTATTATTATTATTTATGCAATGCAACTGCTGAGTCTTGTGATCGTATGCAATTTCCGAGCGTTGTCACTGTGTTGTCTTCATTTTGTTTGTTTTTTTCAAGAGTCGCTAGGTGTTCATTTTTCGATTGTTAGTAATTTATGTGTTTTTATGCAATGCAATGTGTGCCATCTCATTAGTATGACTTTACTATGGTAGTTTGCTATAGTGAGTCCCTCGATCCCAAGTGTAGGCCTTGTCATGTGTTCAGCTGTTGAGTGCATTAGTAATGCGGTAAGCGACAGAAGACCAGTTGCAACAGGTTGACAGATCGCATAATTTCAGAATGACGGATGTGGCGGGGGAGCCAATTCAGGCAGTCTGGGAACAGGGTCCCCCAAGAAAATGTCACATATCTGCAAGTATTTTCATTAAAATTTCTCATCAAAGAAACGCTGTGCTTCCAGACTGTTGCTACTTATGGTGGTCAGCGACTGATACTATGGACGTGCTATTGTTGTACGTACACACTTTAAATAGATGCTATGGCGAGCAAGTACAATATATGTCGGCATAGACCTTTGTCTTATCTGGCAACTGGCAGACTACAGTCTTGATGTTCATGAGTGCCATGTTACTAGCACATCATTTGTGCTTTTTACACCAAACAGTATGTTGTGTGCGAGTGCCACATTGTTGCTATGTAGGCAAATATTAATGTGAAGTGTTGATAGTTCATCTGGTGACATATAAAGCTGCTGGGATATTTTCTCCGAGTTGCTCGTTCACCAGTTGGACATAATGCAGTGTCATTTCAGCAGCGCTATAACTCTATACATATAAAACTGCCTTGGATTAACGTTTGTCTGGTTGGCACCAGAATCTGGTTCAGAATATGATCCAGTCCAGCACAAAGTCGGCTAATTAAATGGAATTATTGATCATTTTGCCCTGCACCAGTATGCGAGTTAGTGAGCAGCGTTTAGGCAGTGTGACAATTACAGTTGAAAGTGGCCTAGTACAGATGGTGCAACAAAAAAAGTAAAAGTAAAGTCAAACTATTTTATAGTGCGCCCGAAAGTTGACCAGAGAGCTGGCCTACTTAGTCTGCCTCACTTAGGAAATTTCCGCCGTACTCACGTTCACCACATCTGCCTTTACTTCGTAAGCATTCACCAGAGGGCACATCGGGGCTCAACGGTGTGCAGTTCTAGTTAGATTACTTACTACTCATTCACCGACCCCGGAGGGATGGAAGGCTGAGTTGGCCTAGTTGGTTGACCCATAGCGGACGCCTTACCCACAAAGTGGTCACACGTCAACCATGGATCAGGCGTAGATCAGGGAAAGTCCGCCGGCTACAGACCGACATCCTAACCACTGAGCCACGCCGACAACATTGTCTCGTATGAATTTATCTGGATACGTAGGACACATGACTATGTTTAGTTGAATGTTCACTATTGCCTGCTGTTCAGTATTAGGATTAGGGTTAGAATTAGTGTCTGGTCGGTTAGTTGTTACGCACTGCACATGTAGGCTGTTTCTACTGTTCCGATTGTCTATTGCCTAGAGGTTAATGTCCCACCCGACACACACAATATAGGGCGTTTCAGAGGCGGAATTTTGCTGCGCACGAGTAAAGTTTGATTAGAATATTGTCGAGTTGTACTGATGTCTGTTGACTGTGTTTGGCTTCCGGCGACAGTGTGTCGTTCGTTTTTCCGTGATGATATTTTGCCGCTTATGTGGCTAACTGCCTGATGTCATTTCTTGTCATTTTTCACTTTATTGCTGTTAAATATATTTGCTGTTGTCTCTGATACAGTTTGTTTCAACTGCTTGCCAACAACATTTGATGTTTATACAGTTGAGTTTATCGTAAACGGTTTTCGTGTTAACCGCCTGTTGGCGAATTAATTGTTTTCAGCAACAGAGAATGAACGATTGTTCAATCGAGTGATGTGCCTTGTTTAACTCCGCATCAACACAGTTTTTTGGTCATTTCAAGCAGTCACGTCTCATCCAATGCAAATGAATGACGACAGAGTCATCGAAAACAGCAAAATTTGATGTTACTGACCGGCAACAGGCTTCGGGCATAACGCCTTATTCGTTAACTAACCAATTAACCAGATTCTTTTGCCAGCTTGTCTATGAAAGAGTTCCGTTGCGATTTGAAACTTTCTGCAATAATTTTCTTAGTGCAATGACGAATAGCAAGCGAAACATCATTACAATCGAACGCGTTCAATAGATGTGATGCAGCTAAACGTACACTCAGCGTTGTAGCGACTCCCGTCTTGTTATCATTATTATGACAATTATTAACATTAAACAAAAATACGCCAGACTGCTTGGTGGCAGATGAGACGCGACGAGCTGCTTGGCAATCAGATGCAACTAAACTCTACTCACTCACTCACTCACTCATAGTGACCGCGGCTTGTCGATTTGAGTTTGCTCAACGAACGACGTATAGCTGCAGCAAAACTCAGCCATGACTAACACCACAATGGAACTTTGATTCAAGACGCCGTCGGAAGTTCGCGTACAAAAATTTAGAGTCGTGGAAACGAGGATGAAGTGCTTTCCGAGTCGCAACTTAACTGATGTGTGCCCCTCCCGTCTCCTCGGCAAGTTGGTTTAACACGCACAAAAAATAATGCCACACGCACGCAGGCTGCCATGTTTCTATTTTCCAAACCAGACATAAGGATGCAGTGGCGGGTTCAAAGGGCGGTGGGGGCGGCCGTCTCCCTATTGGCTTTTTTCAAAAAGCCGTTTTTTCCGTGTAAACGGCATAATTTCGTTGTGTGCATTTGCGATAAATGAGGATGGAACTGATAAATTGTCTTCCGCCCCCGCTTTTCGAAATTTTTGGATTCGCCACTGTAAGGACGAGCTCTACTTGTTTTGACTGTTGGCTGCACGCGACACAAAAGCAAGAGTTGTTGCCATATCACACAACAGCACCGTGCAATATGTACACGAAATAATATTGCAGTGTTTCTTGCAAACACAGCTGAAGTATACAGCTTGTTGCCGCATAGCACAACAACGTAGAAGTCTGTTGCAATGCGCAAAACACGAATTATTTCAGCACCATTTTACACAACAGATTTCAATCAACCACACATATACACGACCAGCAACAAGACGCAATTTCGCTTTGGCTTGTTAGAAGAATACGCTGCATTAATGATCAGTCAAAGCCTGCAAAATATCAACTGAAAAGTGTTATTAAAGCACGGCAATTAAATGGTTAATAATGTCGTTATATTTAACCGATGGCAGGTTACAACAAAAAATGTTGACACCAAGGCTCAAGCATGTTTGATCGCTGTTAGGCGTTACAGCCACGCCACGTCGCTGTAGACAAATGCAGTTGTACTAACATGTAACTATAACTGCGTGATTGCCTAAACGTAGTGTATCGTGCACCGGCAACCGATCCCGGGGCATCGTACACCGGCAGTCACTATGATTGGCTGGCATGGCACGGCACTGGGCTGCAGGCGACGAGGGCCTGGCAACTCAAAATGGCGTCGACGTTTAAGCGATTAGTAATCTCGTGATCGGTTTTCCTCTTTTATTGAACTAGAAGCTTAGTTAAAGGTTAGGGTTAGTGGTAAGGTTAGGTTTAGGGGTCGGTTTAGGTGCCAGCTTATTATTGATAGCTGGCTGCCGGTGCACGATCCCCCAGGATCGGGTGCCGGTGCATGATACACGACCATGCCTAAATTAGTCGCACGCAAATGTATTGCATGTTGCTACCTATCGCAAGTATGACGTGGGGACTGAACCCTTGGAGGGGCTAAGTGTCAGTATAAATGAAGCTGTTAACACTTGTATGTATATCTATTAAAACTGATTCAATTTTGCGATTTATCACTTTCAAAACTTACTAAATGTTCAGCGAGTTTCAAGCACATGCATGCACTTGTTGCCTCCAACAATTCCTAGTTGCACACAGTTGAATATATCCAATTAATAACATCATACTATCAAACATCTTAATGATAACATACTTGTTTATACCACACCTCACGCATGTCACGCTGCAACTGAGCAACAGACAAAATTCTGCTGGTAAAGCACCAGCTTTTAATACGTGATTATCCGCAGCCTGCTGTAAACAACTTTTTCTAGCTGCGTCGCTCATCGGACAGATTTGAGGTTTTTGCGGAAAAAATGTGCATGTGAAAGATGCGTAGTGGAATTTCCCAGTGGGAAAATACCAGACAATTACAAACACTACAGGAGCCGATATCATAACAGAAACGAAGAAAATGGCCGTAAATTAGTCATGGCACTTGACAGAAAACTAAATGCCAAACAGATGGAACTATGTCTTGGAATGAATCGCGCAAGGTTCAAAACATCGGCAGACTGCCAGGAAAACACTGGATGGGGGAGGGAGGACCGAAAAAGACTTCATTTAAGACTTTTGTGCCATTGCATACATTGCATTATCTCTCTGGTCCATTACATGGTCAACTCGTCATCAAAGCAAAAAAACAGCAACGAGTACAATCCATCACAGCAACTACGTAACTCGAAAGGTGCATGCAAACAATATGCAGTATTGTTACGTTACAATACACAGCTTTCCAGTTCGATGGAAATACATCAGACTACCAGTTTTGATTTTCATGTGTCGCGACTTAATCAAGTTAATCATCTCTTTTTCATTTTCATCAATGGCAGACTAACAAATTGTCATGCAGCTTCACTGAACAGAAACAATGCTTGGTATAAAGTCCATTACTTTATGTCAGCGGGAACAGCCGAACACAGATGCACAACAAACAACAGATAGATAAAAATTTTCTTAAAGTCACATGAAGACGATTATCATTTTGGTCACAGTGGCATCACAACAAAGTATTACCCGAGTTAACTACTGCAACGAGAAATGCCAGCACATACATCATACATCATGGATTGCAATAACGCAAAAAATCCCTTTTTGAAACATCACCGACTTTCGTTTGTATGACCTGAGTGAACTCCCGCATATAAATATCGTTCTGTTACTTATTTATTGTTATTCCTCTTCGCCGAGTAGAAAATACTGACCGTAAGTTGATTTGGTTTTAAACATAAACCTACATCAAATTGACTGGGAGTGTTTGTGTGGTGAGTGAGAAAAAGACAGGCACTGGTGACTTTTCGTCATCACTGAAGGGTCAGTTCTTCAAAGTCGAAGTCGCTGTCAGTCGTGAGCGATTCGAGAACATCAATCTCTGCGAGGTCTTCATTGGACGACGAAGTAGCACGTGACGACGACCCAGCTGCATGGTCACTGGTCGACAGCTGCGACGTGGCACTCGTCACAGACGTTGCAGCCAAGCGATCGTAGATGCCGCGCAGTGCAATCTCCAGTTCACCGACGTGTGGTCTCAACAATGGCTCTCCATGCCAACAACGGTTCATTAGGTCCCAACAGTCTCGGTCGCAGTCTGCAGGACGCTCTGGCCTTAGACCTACATATACACAGCACATCAGATCATCATCATCATCGTCGTCATAGTATTCTGTTACTGCTCAGCTGCATCCTGCTGTTAATACTATTGTTATTACTAAAATTTTTAGTGCTTTATTATTATGTGTGTTTTGTTGATGACGACCGGCCAGAGTTGGTTCACTACCAAACAAATTTTGTAATTTCCTTTTGTAATTATTATTATTATTCTTATTCTTATTGTTACTAGTAGTAGTAGCGGTAGTAGTATGAAGACCAACACACAACAGTTTATCACAAATGACATCTTGAGTATTCATAGCCTGATAGCAAACCGTTGATAAGACGAACAACATCTTCTGTTCATGATCATCTCATCATTGTCACTGCCGTCAGTGGCAAACGAACGCTCTGTAGCAACTCATACACATGTAGGATTTCTGAAGATGAGAGAGGTAAACTTACATAAGTTATCTTTAAAGCACTTTTTTTAACTTTTTCGTTTTAGTGTTTGCCACTGGTGCCCTATCTATACAGTAAACTGACAGATGATGACAATGCTGAAAACCTTTGCGGACGAGAGAGAAGAGCATGTCTTTGTTGGTGCACACTTCAAAGTGTGTTGGTAGACGAACCGTCCCGGCACAGACGTACCAGAACAACACACCAAATGCATACACATCGACACTGTGGTCATACTGGCCGGTCACAAGCTCGGGTGCCATGTGCAGTGGTGTTCCAACTATGCTGCCCGACATCATCGCTTCCGGTTTGCAGAATCCAAGGTCGGTGAGACGGCCGCGACTTTCAGTGTCAAGCAGAACGTTCTTGAGTTTGATGTCACGATGTACGAGACCCTGAGCGTGAAGATAGCGAATTCCTTCGACCACGTCGAGTGCTACACGCAGCCGAGCCAGCCGATTCATGCGTCGTTCGATGGCTGCGTACAAGTCGCACTTGTATCGATCCATGATGAGCAGAACAGCAGCGCTGTGGCTGGAACCGCTGCCGTAGCTGTAGTCAATGATGGATCCACGCAACGATACGATCCGATCGTGCTCAGGAATGTTTCTACAATGAACACCACCAACAACTGTTCACACACTTTCAACAATGACACATAATTGCACCACTTTTCGAGGACCGTCAAAAGGTTTTCCAGGACCTTCTTGGAGCCCAAAAGCATTTAAATACAAAAAATAGCAATTACGTACTGTAGCCTGAATACAGAATATCGTCCATTTGTAAGTAAAAAGTGACAGGAAACTTCATTTACAAAGACTGACAAAATTTAATTCCAGGACTTTTCAAGGGTGCATGGAAACCCTGATTCATCTCCAACATACGCAACTTATGATCTTTAAAATCTTGCCTTCAGACGCTGTCGTGCACAGTTGCCATTTCAAACGTGTTACCACACGTTTTCGGAATTCCACTTCACAATGAAAAGAAACTGAAAGACGCATTTTACACAATCAGATGTAACTGACAGCAACCACTACAAACATAACACTGACGCCTTTTTTGTTCAGCCAGTTTCCCCGTCACGATTTTTTGACGTCTATAGTCAATAAATCAAAGTAAATTGGTAGACTGCCACGAACCCAATCAATTGATCAAACAAGATTTGGCTGGAGGCATTTAACAATAAAATGATGTAACAATAGCATTAGGAGATGATTAAATAATAGAAATAAAATGCAATAAAAACAACGAAACTGTGTTGTGCCGGTTACTGAACCGAAACCAAAACCCGCAGTTTTTGTCATAACCGTGGAGAACCGAAACTGAGGTTCTTTGGAGTGGTATTAATGAAGGCAATTTCAGGCAGGTCATTTAGAGAACGCAGTTTACACGCAATGCGTGGCACACTCCATCCAAGGCTATAAAATGCAAACCATAAGCGACAAACCTAGCGTAAACTAGAGTTTTAAGACTGGTTAATTTGCAGAAACGCTAGGGTGATTGATAATTAAGAGACTGTTGTCATAACTTCGTGTTGGTAAAGGGGGTGTGGCGTCATCTGTCGCTGGTGGCCAAGACCTAGTACGGCGCCGTCTTGGTGTCACAGGCAGGCTGGTGTAAGGTTGCAGTCTCCTTCCTCCTCCCGTCCTGCCAATCACCTCCCGTGACACGGACGATCAAACGGCACATGCGCGGGTGACGGGGCGCGAACACCCTTTGATCATAATGTATAATGCAGACCTGTTAACAGCTGCCGAACCTGCAGTGATGCACGTAATACCGGGTCCCCCCCATACCACAGAAGCTGATACAATTCGTTAAGACACACCCAATGATGGATGTGATACGATACCGAATCGATAATCCCCGTCCTCTAATATTAGAGTTTGCTGTGCGCGTGATTAACAACTGGAACCATAAAAACTGCAACCGACCATAAACAGCAGTTTTTATTTTAAAAAAAACCGACTGCAAACATGAAAATGGTAACAGCCACAGCATTACAACTAACTGGAAAATTTAATCATACAAATTAATAGCATAATTGGCTAAATAACAATGGGCTTATTTCTGTTAACTAACTAACACTCGATTCATAACCATTCTCTGGAACAACCATGACTGAGAAAGAATTTCCATAATTCTAGAGGAATGGATAACGATGAAATAGACATTATTTGTCAATGTAGTCGGGTTGTAATTTGTAAAAGCAGAAAGCACACAGAGGATACAGACAAACAACTGAAATACCACTGAAAACTATGAGCAACAGCAACAGGAGTGACAACATACGTGGTATAATGGAATTCCATGGCGAGGTCGTTCCAATGTCGGTCATCAGGTGGCGCCACAGACTTCACAGCGCACGGACCATAGCCAGCCCACGAGTCGCATGAATACACCACGCCATACTGGCCACGCCCAATCTCCGGACCCAACACTGGCTTACCATAGACTATTAAATCGCGAAGGGAGCGGCTTTCGAGTGCCAGCCGAGCGATCCGTGGTGCATATTCTTTGCGCACGCACAGTCGCTGTCTCTCCGTCTGTTGAAGACGTCCGTTGTGATGAGCCTCAAGACGAGTGAGTGAAGTTTCGAAAATTGCGTGCGACCGACGCACGCTGTCTTTGATCTGAGCGCAGATGTTTTTGGCAAGACGTTGGCAGCGCGCGTCCGTCAGTGAAGACAGAACGCTCGACGCAACCCTGCGTTTCCATGCAACGTCCAGTGACGATGGCGTCCGCATCAGCACGCCGTGCATCAGCTGCTTCATTTTCTCGATCAACGTCTTGATGTACGACGTGCCAGTGTTGGGTGAAATCCCGACGTGGTACGCTGCGTTCAGAATCTCAGTCAGTGCGTCTGACGTCTCCGTTGACTTGGAGCCGTCAACATCTTTCTGCTCGAGTGATGCCAAGCAGCGCGTCAAAACTCCCGTGTAGCTGTCGTGAAGTACGTTGACCAGCCGCAGAAGCTTGCACGAAATTGCAGCGTTCAACCGAGCAATTACAAGGTCCTGAATCTGCGTCGTATACAACCGGATACTGTCAGCCGACGGCGACTGCACCTCGCCGCTCTCGTCGAGCGACTCTGGCGCCGTGAACTGGAAACTGGCGGCACACTGGAGAATCGATTCTTCCTCGGAGGAAATCGCCTCCTGGATGATGGACTGGATTTCGTCCTGCTGTTTAAGAGCCACGCGCATCAGAGACCGATACAGTTCGCCCTCTTTGGTCCGAGCGAATTTGATGCGAGTTGGAGTGCAGATGACATCCCACGCCATGTCAAACGCGAGGCTGATCATCGTTTCCAGACAGCGACGGTGAATGCTGTTCACCAGAGCGACTGTCGACAACATCCGTGCATGGAGGACAGCATTCGTGAATGATGCAAGTCCAGAGCAAAATCCATCGGTTAAACCATCCACCAGTTCGCTGTCAGCAGCCAGCAGACACGTCTCGGTGTCATTGTCGCTTGCGAACAGTTCTGCCGACAAAGCTGATGTTGACACTGACCTCGAACGATCGACGTCGCGACTGACAGCAGCGGCGTCACTGACATCTTTGTCGATAGTTGGAGCTGCACCATCTCCATCCAATATCTCATCGACTGTAAGTGACGGTAAGCCTGATTCACCGGTAGCATTAGCATGAGATGTTGATGGAATATATCCACAATTTGAGACGTTTGAATCACCAGATGACCGATGACGGAGTTGCACTATTTCACAGGAAGAATTAACATGACACGATATCGGAAACAGATCGGCGTCTGCAGCGTTACGAGTGTCGGCAAACTCGTCGGTTGCCATAATGATGTTTGTGTTTGCATCGGCATCTGTCGCTGGCTGGTCGTAAGTGTCAGGAGACACGAGCGTTCCACCAAGCACCTGCTCCACCTCACTGGGTGGTCTGCTTGGAAACCCATCGCTCGCAACTCCACCGCCGACATCACTGAAGAACTCAAGTTCGACGAGCTGCTTCAGAAGTGTCGGCGGCGACGATCGACTGTCACGAGCGACACACTGAGATGCACGATCACTCGAGTCACATGACTCCCACTGCTGTTCGTCCGACATTTTAACGAAATACACCGGCATATTTTGAGTGCATCTACGAATATACTGCAGCAGAGTAATGTCCTGTTTGCAAACAAGCATTTTGTCATGTCGTCATCTCAAAGGCATAAAGAACTGAATACAAACAAAGTACTCAAGCTACATATAATTGACACCACACGAAAATATCCGAACAGTAGCTTAAGCTGATGCCAAGACGAGCGATAAAAATCGTACAACGACAATATCGTACGATTTTTATCGCATGTGTGACAATGAAAGTTGTACAACTTTTTATCGTACGACAAAAGTTGTCCGATATAGAACATGTCCGATTTT
>Ga0209568_1000998_pt1 | contig 10481 bp, 7 predicted proteins | sample WorMetOlspDAHAB2_FD_187406 | JGI IMG/M metagenome (GOLD analysis project Ga0209568, IMG submission 187406) | Marine gutless worms symbiont microbial communities from Max Planck institute for Marine Microbiology, Germany - Olavius sp. DAHAB.2... ...
ATATATATGTATATAAGCTAGTCGAATGATTAGTGTGATTAAACTTTCAAATTCACAGCCCTACATTAACACTCTAATCCAGTCATTATTTTGGGCAACTTTGCAGTATCTATGTTCTTATGTTAAGCTTCCTACGGACTGGGCAAGTGCTTTTGTTCTATCTGTTACGCAAAAGATCATTAATTTTTCCCACCAATCTTGCCTATTACTAAAGCACACTGGCTTCTTCATATTTATTTTTGCACGGCATTAATCAACGGTGTTGTTCATGCTACCCATTTCTTGCAGTAAACCTTCAACGACAACTCCTAGACCTCTCTGCAATTGCGACTATTCTACATGAGTGACACCATTTTCTGTACTTCACTTAATAGCTAAAGATTAACAAATACTTAATTTAAAAAATTAAGGGCTGGTTACATGAACGTCACTTAACTTTGAGTAACACTTAAGATCATTTTGCATCAGGCATTATGTCATCTTGAACGTCATTTTGCATGCGTTTTACGAATGAAATGAGGAAAAAACCAACTTACCACCATTCAGATCGCAAAACGCATACAAAATGACGTTTAAAATGGCGTACTACCTGACGGGAAATGATCTTAAGTGTCACTTAAATTTAAGTGACGTTCATGCAACCGGCCCTAAGTCATAACTAACATAATTAAAACCAGTCTACTTAAGCCATAATGAAGGTTACCGGATGATTAATGGACAACCAATTTGTGGTCATTCAAGTTGCAGTGTGGTCAACCCGTGAACTGAAAAATTAGCAGACTGGTCAAGTCACAGAGAGACATTCACTCAAACTGTGATTTCAAAAATATACAGCCCAAAAATTGACCAGTCGGCAAATCACACAGTCCGTAAGTTTATGTCCTTCAACCTGTGGTAAGTGAAGAATGTGCTGACAAACCAACTTGTAGTGAGTAACTTTAAGGACTGCTCAATTTGTGGAAATATTGTGCAGAAAAATGCATCATTCATCAACATCAGTAACTCCTACTGTGCCCAGTATAAGAAGAAGGCACAAAATTTACAACTGTCAACTGTTAATACAACAGTAAAACACTGAAATTGTGTTAGACAATCGTTAAGTGCGATTTTTTAAACAGTGTCCATGCACCCACATGGCAAGGTGAGCACCAGCTGTGCACGACTAGCCGTGTGTAACTGCATATAGCATCATTCATCAATGAGTGTTCAAAGATCATGTGTTAGGGTTAGATTTAGACATGTGTTTAGCCATGCAGAAGTGGCCATGTACATGTCTACGAGTTCCAGCACATACTTCTTTTTAACAATACAGTTCACGAACACCAGCGCCGACTGCATATGGCACGGAGGGGCATGTGCCCCACTTTTACAAACAGCTGGGCATGGGGGCACCTTGAGTAGAAGAACAGCAAATCACAAACTGACCAAATTGTACTGACCATCACGAAAGCGCTCACCAAGGCTAATCACACTTGTAGAGCCAAAAAAAGTGTAGGGGCACAACGATTAAATTTTTCCGGACCTGTGCCGTCCCCCCCCCACTTTCAAATTTGTTCTGGCCCCACCGTTCACAAATCGTCCTGTGCGGGATTTTTATCAGTCGGCAAACAGGCCAACCACATCGAATCATCCAGTTACGATGCAAAATAACAGCGGAAAGTGGGCAGCACCCGAGGAACGGTCGGTCCTTGATTCCTGACCGGAAGAAGGAGTTGCTGCGATGGTACGGTCGGCATCGGCTGCGTGGAACCACTTCCTGGCGCAGTCTGTACGCGCAGCACGGTCGTTGCCGGCGACGTGCTCACCATAACGCGTGGTGCAAGAGTTCGAAGTGCCGCGGACGGCGTAACAGCGGCGATCGGCATTGACAGACTCACCGCACTGCTAGTCCGAATCAGCGGTACGGTTACGCCGTGTGGCAAACCCGGAGCAGTCGCCTGCAAAGCCGCTACGCCCTTAACGGCAGCTAATGTGGGAGGTCCACCCTGGGTGGCAACGGGGCACGGTTCAACTGCGTCCCAGGTTACGGCAGCCCGCTCCGAAGCTGCAGTACAGTCCGAAATGTTTACATCGGCCGGCACCCGTTCAGCGCCACCCGCCGCGTCTGTAACGTCGCAAGAAGGGCTGTCGCTGGAATTGATCGACGGAGGAGCGGTTGACGACGGCCGGTTAGCGGCGGCGGGCTCCGGCTCGCCGACGTGGTTGCACTGGGCGGCGTCGGCGACGGCACATGGGTGGTCCAGGGAGACGGGCCCCTCTGCCCGCGGTGCAGGACCGCCGTCGTCGAGACGAGACGCGCCGACGGCCTTGTTGCAGACGACATCCGCCTGAGCACTGCCCGTCGGCGTTTCGGCCGCGTCGAAATTCGTCCGCTGGCCACTTTTCGAGGCCGCCAGGTGCGCTGTCGCGGCGTCCAAGTCAACATTTTGCGCGACAAACTCCTGCGCCTCTGCCACCTCCGCCATCTTACCAACTTGCATTTGGGACATTTCATTGCGCATGCGTAGCAATAAGGTCATGTTAAGCGGTCAGCCACGCCCACACCTGTTGGCATCAACTTCTCGGCGCAACAAACGCAAGTACTGTAAAGTTGCAACTCGCATTATTGTAGACTACCAGGATCGATGGTTCACCGTTTAAGGAAGTCCGTCTTCCACATGCTTTGGCATATCTGCAAATACATGTTATACTAATTGTTATACTATTGTATGGTTGCGGTTTGCCAACCATACAATAAACGAATATTGTATTGTACATGCCTCAGTATTTATCATCAGTTATTCGCCCAATGCTCTTTCAAACAGACACTGAAAAAAATCCAATCCAACATGCAGTGGGATAGAGGTTAGACATGGATCCCCTAACCCTACCCATTCTTGGTAGGCCTATTATGTAGACTACTAACAGGCGTACTATACGTTTCCAGAATCCTGTAATCTTCCTGATGTGAGCACATGAACAGGTCTATTTGTAAATAGTGATGCTACATCATACTAGTATAATTTAAACACATTTCAATCAGAACACATAGGCCAAACCTGATAACACTATATACACGAGCTGACAAAGATCATCACTTTTCTACAATAATTAATACAAATAAATAATAAAAGGAAGGAGTTACACCAGGAAAGGGACCTCGATCGGTGTGATATATTTACATCGAACCTTACGTCAACTAGTCAATGTGCAAAATCTACAACAACGTCAAAGAAAGTGCTTGGTATGGTACGGATCGAGGGCCTTCAGGAATTTGGACATATCAGACTTTAGATTGATCTATAAGATTTATATCAGACCGCATCTGCAATTCTGCATACAAGCATGGTCTCCACTCTCCACATTACATAAAAGATATCGAAGTCCTGGAAAATGTACAGAAATCGGCAACAAAATTGGTACCAAAGTTGAGGAAGTTCAGTTATCCAAAAACTACCAGTGTTGATGTCTTCAAGAGTCGTCTGCAAAGGATACGTGATGCCCAGATGAGCTTCTTCACGGACGTACCTGCGTTCTACTAGCTCTTTGGCTACATGGTTGCCGATTCATCAGCAGCAACCGGGTAGCCTCACCCGGTAAGAAACCCGGCAAGATTGCGAATGTTAGGGATCACGTACGTCACTGAAAGAAAGAATTAGAGTCAGAGGAGACATGAAGTCTACAAATTAATGACAGGAAAAGAACAGATCAATCCTGGGCAGTTTTTTTTACGCCAGCAGAAACTCATTATAAGCTGAGAGGACATGATAAAAAGCTAACAAAAGCCAGACCAAGATTGGACATCAGGAAATGCTTTTTCAGCCAGCGAGTGGTCAACAGATGGAACGGATTACCAGCAGAACTTGTTAACTCGAAATCTGTCAATGCATTCAAGAACGCCTACGACCGCTTATGCTGCAACGATATGGACGTACAAAGCTGACCAGCTTGCCAGTTTTTCAACCTACAAGTACAAGTACAAGTAAGTAAGGTTTTAATTTTGAACAAGACAGCAGCCACGTGCCGCAACCAAAAAGCCGGTCCATTTCGGAGTTTAGCGTGATCACCAAGGGATCCATTTTTATCAGCGAAAACAATACTTCGTGGGTTTTTGTTGCGAGTTTTTGTTGCATGAGGGTGCTGTTACATAATTGCGAAATAACCTATATACGAGAGAAAATGAGTCAAGGTGTTCCTTATTTGGGCAGCAAAATTAGTCTGATATCCAAGGCAGAGATTCGCTATGAAGGCATATTGTATACGATAGATCCTGTAGAGTCAACGGTCGCTTTAGCAAAAGGTACTACATACTGATATGTTTAAGGTAACAGTCTAGATAAGCTCCGGCACCCGAGTTCTGATGCTTATTTAGCAGAACAAGTTCTTCTGAATAAGCAACAGATCTGGTGTGGCGGAGCTTATCCAGACTGTTACCTCGTTTTAATATTTAATACCGGAGAGTGAATTCTATTTTTGGAACTGTCGACAAGCTTTTTGAGATAGATTTTTGTTTTAGTTGGTTTACACAGGAGAGGAAATGGACAGATAGGAGTAGTTTTACGTCATTATGTCAAGTTTTTAAATCAGCAGTTTCTGCCACCTCTTTCATTGGATCTAAATCGTTTTTTAATTTGCTAAAAATTTTATTTAAATTATATCGTATTAGTATTAGACGTCAGGATTGTTTGGGGCAGTAACTGGTCAATTTGCCGACAAACCATTTTCTGACTTGTCAGTTTGCACACAGCAATTTTCGAAAAATCACATTTGGAGTGATAACCCCAATATTGCGTAACATTTTCGGTGGATATGTCCGCGAGTTGACATGATTGCGAATTGGATTTTCAGTGAGTTGTTCATTCTGCCGAACAGTGCAAAAGACGACTTAACTAAAAGCAGTAATGCATGGCAACAACTCTGTGTTTGTGTCGTCATTTAATCTTTCGCTTGTGTATGCAGTGCGTTCGTTCGGCACAGAAGACAGGCCAACCGAACGGCCGGTACCACCACGAGATGAAGTCTTTGAGTACATCATATTTAGAGGAACTGACATTAAAGATCTGCATGTGTGTGAGCCGCCACAGCCGACCACATTACATCAAGATCCGGCAATTGTTAAGGTACTCACTGACGTTGTGTTTTCTTGCAATTATCTCAGTTTTAATGGTTTTTGTTTTACGTCTCTCGTGTGTTGTATGTTGTTTTATTTACAATATAAGCATACAATCTTGCTGGTGTTGAAGATGCCAAGCTTTGACTCGGTACTTTGTCAGAGTGTTCCCCGAAAGGGGCCACCTCGTTTCCTGACTGAAGGTCATATGAATATGACCAAATCCGGGTTAGCTTGTGTTTACTGTGTTTATTGTGTTTAGTTGTTTAGGTTTATTGAGTTGTATTGAGTTGCGTGTTTTTCTGTGTCGTTTGGTTTTGCTTGTTAGTACGTTAACCAAGTGATTGGTTGGGAAGACTTACCCTAGTGATATGTTTTGTGTTGAAGGGTTTCCCATACGAAGACCAGATTAAAGAGTTATTTATTGTAATGTTTTATTGTACGTATTCCCGCCACTTAAAATCGTCAACTTTCTCATTAATTTTACTTATTTAATTGCAACACACTTTTCTAAAGCACAGTATAGCCTTTTTGTGCTAAAAGTGCTGTTAAACCTCACGATCTTTGTAAAAGTAATGGTCTGGTTGTTGTACAATTTGCCAAGGAAAGTGTATGCATTCTCTTGTGGCTTTGACAGACTTGACAGGATTAATGTTTATCACATAACTTGTCAGAGGCATTTTTCTTGCGTTTAAGACAACAAGCTTCATGGACGCCGGTGCAGGCAAGCACTTCTGTGTCCATATCTCAGTACACTAATTACACTTGCGACCTTTCTTCTGATTGGATGTGTTTCTGAACAGTCTTCGGAGCCCGTGATGAGCAACGCGGCAGTGGGATCTGCGCTACATCAGATGTCTCCACCGCAGACTAATGCGCCGATTCCGTCAGCTCAGTCAGCTCCTCCACCCGGTCTGCCACTCATGCAGTCGATGTCGCACCAGATGCCCCCACCTTCCTTAGAAGGTCTGGTGGCTGTGGCTTTGCTTTAGTGTTGTTCGTTATTAATTCGTATCGGTCGTTTCACAGGTATCGAATTGTAGACGTGTGTCATCGAAAAGAATTTTTTTTGACATCTCATTTACTGACAATACTACACTTAGTGATATCAGCATTTAGATGCCAATTTTGGGACTTCTGTAGTACTTGTGATGGCATGCAGATAATGACGATGATTGGCATTGCTTATAAATGTTTTAAATAGAGGGTGCATGCTTGCTGTCACATTGGAGATTTACTGATTTACGATCCGCCTCATCCACTTTGTTTTCTGTAACACGATGTAACTTGTCGTTTGGCACTTGCGGACTCTGTACTGCTGCTCCTACCGTCTGTTATAGTCTCCCACCAAACGTCTGTTCTTGTAAAAGTCTCGCAACATTTCGTAAACATCTGAAATCACACCTTTTTCAGTCCTGTTTTCCCACTGCCTAGTGACCCATCGTAGCGCCTCTGATTCGTTCATGACCTTGGCGCTATATTAATGTATTTACTTACTTACTGTGATACCACTAGCTGTTGTGGATCCTACTGAATAGTTATTAGTACTCAGCACTAATTATGACGTGAATTTTATTAACAATTACTAGTGTAGTGTGCATAGATTGACCAGGACTGACACCAGATGATGATACTGATGATGATGATAAATGAAATATTTAATTGATGCTAGTTATAGTAAGAACCCAGTACAACAGTGTATTTCATGACTCTATAAAATGGTTAGTGATCGAAAGCCAGTTTAAAACGAGTGAGATTTCAGCTGTCCTTTAAAAGCAGCAGTCTCAGTGAGTTGTGATACATGGAGCGGGCTTGGTCGACGAGTTTAGTGACCACGAAGAGTTTACCTCCTTTTCAGTGCACGCTTGAAATGCCGCGTGTGCTTGTGAAAGGTGTGGAGCAGAGGTCGGAGGTTGACCAGCAGCGTATTGGCCACGTTGGTCAGCAGAACTTTGCCGGCCGTGGTGGTCGCGGAGGTCGCGACGGCGGCCGAAACATCGGCACTGGCGATGCGACTGGCCGAAGGGAACAGCAGTATCACGCACCAGGCACGTCGGACCGTGGTCGCCAACCACGTCAGTCATCTGCACTTCTTTGTTTTCTGTGCGACTCGGTAGAGATAAATAAGTAAGGAAGGAGTAAGTAAGTAAGTAAGAGTATTCCTAAAGCACAGTAAAAGTGGAGGGGCTTAATACTGCCCTATGGTGCCCAAATCAAATGGCTGTATGACAACTGTGGCTGTCTGAGGTCCATCAGCAGATTGTTCCATACTTGGTAGTCCAGCTACACCGATGGCTCAGTCTTCTAAGTTGGTGCTTGTCCGACTGTAGAGAAGCACGGAGCACTGGACTTGAGTTCAGCTGGTCCACTGCGCTGTGATGGGCAAGCCGATGACGGACTTGTGCCTCTGTCACCAAGCGTTGTAATTTGGCACGTTCGCAAGCTGGAAGGTGGACACTGAACAGGCATGGCTGGCCCCATGTCCGCGGTTCTGGCGGATTGGCTGGTAGTGTATGGCTGAGGGTCTAAAAATTGGAGATTAGTACCATAGTGGCTCGGGAAGGACTTTGCCATTTTCTGTTTTTATCTTTGATTGTGCTGTGGTTTGAAACAGCAGATCCACAACTCGGTGTTCACCACCATTCTGTCAAGTATGCCCCACGACGAGCCCATCATACATCTGCTTCTGTTACCATCCAGTATAATGTAGTACTTGCCAAGTGGTGATGGAGCTCTGAAGCTAGGAAGGCAACCATAGGTTGTCCATAAGTGGTAGACTTGGTAATATGGGTACAAACTCCGGGGATAGGGAGATAGTAGCCCACCTACAGACCCACGGTTCCATGTTACCCTTTAACTTTTTAAAAATAACGACTTTCACTTTTCACATTTTTGTTTCATATTTTTATTTTATAAGATGAATGGTGGTCATCATACCTTAAAAGTGTTTTCGCCACGTGGGCACAGCAGGCATAGAATAGGGCCGCGACGTGTTTCCGGGCCGAGTGTCGTAAGCGGCAGGCAAGCATTATTTTGTGTAGTTGTCCTGTCTGCTCTGATTGTTTTTTTTTCTGCGATTCGCCGATGAGAGCAGCAGCGTTCCGCTGTTTCGGTCTGTGCGTGTGTTTCCGATCCAGCAAATCGTGGAAGTCACCGAGGTGCGGTTCGTGGAAGCGGGGGACGCCAGCCGAGCTCCACTTTGCGCTTTGACCGCGAGTTTGACTTTGAAACGTCGAACGCACAGTTCGACAAGGTCCAGATTGAGAAAGAGCTGAAAGAGAAGCTCACCATTGGTATTTCACGTTTTCAAAAAATGAATCTATTTTACTCCTGTAATTTGCTGTCTTGTTTGGTTTCTTTGAGAAAACAGTAGTTTTAAAGTGATCAGTTTGTAAAATATTCGAGTTTCCTGCAGTGTTCGCTAAACCATACACGTTTGCATCATTACTGTAGAATAACAGTGACACTTTCAAACGTCAACTGAAAACATTTTTCTCTTTGCCCAGGCTTTTTTTAGCTTAAAAATTTTTTTTTTAGCATTTGCATATTTTTAGGCGCCCTTGTTGTGTTTCACGCACTTACGTCGGCGTAATCTTGACTGCGCCTCTTAGCCGCCTAACGGCATTATGGCGCTATATAAATTTCATATTATTAATTGATATTATTTGATTCATGTAGAGATCAGTTGGGATTTGGTGTAGCCAGTTGACAAGGTGTCTACCGCATGGGCGACACCAGCCATTTGAGGAGTGTCGGCATGGCAGGCTGAGAGAACAGAAGTCCCCGGTACCTCTGGCTGAAGACGGGCAACGTGCGCAAACAGATCCAAATGTCTACGCTTGATGATCTTGAGGATGTCGTCCAACCCCCACTGTTGTGTGACGGCAGCATTTGCTGCACAGGATCTGTCATTGATTTCATATGCGGAAAGTCTACACTTTTTGTCCATTCGGCTGCAGTCATTGCATATGCGCTGTCTAATTGTCGGTGTATGTTCGTGTGTGTGTATGTTCGTGTGTGTGTGTGTGTGTGTGTGGGTGTAGGGTTCGGCATAACTACTTTGTGTTGATGTTACGTTAGCAGTGTGTTTTTTTTCCACCTTTGAAAGGACCCAGTATAGTGTCGGGTGGAGCGGTAAACTCTGCTCACTCACTCACACTAGCATCGTGTTTTGCCGTAACTCGGTCTGTACTGATGGCTCTGTTTGCAGGAGATGCTATGAAAAATACATATCAAGTGACCATTGCCATACGTGCGCGTCTGTGTGTGTGTTCACAGCCGATAAGAAGCCGTCGCACAGTGGAAACGAAGATGCGTCCGACGACGAACTAGAATATGATGACGAAGACGCAAATGCGCCGTCGTTTTACGACAAGACGAAATCGTTCTTTGACAACATCAGCTGCGATGCGACTGACAAGGCACACGGGTGTGTTCCAGTTTTTTCGCACAAGTTTAGCATCACATTGTAGCACGTAGCCTGGAAGCCCAGGTAAAGGTTACAGCACATATATATATATTGCCATATTTGCCACCTGTGCGTCACAGACGCAGGGCTAGCGTTCAGCCTAGGCCACAGCCCAAGTCCGTACACACGGACTTTGGCCTGCAGCCATAGAGTTGACCGCAAGGTGAGGTTGAACATTTTACATACGTTTAGAAGCCAGTAGTTTTAGCATATAGTATGCAAAAAATTATTAAAATCGGTTCCAAGTTTGTAAAAGTTATTCAAGATTAAAGTAGTGACATTTTTGGGACACAGTTTACAGAGAAATCCACAGCTTTACTTGACGGTGCAGTGGATGACAACGGAACGGATCTGGAGTTCCAGCGCTTTGACTAGTGCGCTGTCCTGTCGGACTGTAGATTATTATACTGGTAGGTGGCGACACTGCAGTTATTGGGCAACAATTTCCATTGTCCTCACCTGCATGTCTTTCATCCCTCCCAGTCCCCTTAGAAGTTCCAAGCATTCTGTGGGAGCTTCATGGTGCGGTTGATTTCGATGAAAATGTTGGCGAGTATTTTCTGTCGGTAGTTTTAGAGTGACTGTGTTCGGAAAAATACTGTTATTTAATGACAGTTGGGACACTGCTGAGTTGCCCGCATGCTGTAATTAGCTACATACAATGTAGATTGTGACGCCTATCACTCGATTTTTAGGACAGCATGTTATACATAGGATAGTTCCCCAACATTGGATTAGTGGAAGCAATTGCTGACCCTGTTCATATGGTGTCGCTGTCGATCTGGTTCAAGAAATTGACAGACGCATCACTAATGTCACCGAGGACAGCAGAGAGACAACATTTTTGTTTCAGCGGCTGTCCATGGCCCTCCAGCAGGGGAATGCGGTCGCCTTCCAGAACACGATGGTCACCGAGTGAAATAT
>Ga0209568_1000999_pt1 | contig 10470 bp, 14 predicted proteins | sample WorMetOlspDAHAB2_FD_187406 | JGI IMG/M metagenome (GOLD analysis project Ga0209568, IMG submission 187406) | Marine gutless worms symbiont microbial communities from Max Planck institute for Marine Microbiology, Germany - Olavius sp. DAHAB.2... ...
CTAACTGACCAGACTTTGGATATCTGCTGTTCGTACGTGAATCTAATCGTTTAAAACCTGTTAAATACGATCGCATTGTGTTGACGTTGAATCGGCTACCTGCAAATACAAGCTTCGCAACTAAAAAATGGCGTTCACTTCCATGCACGACACTGACACTTTGCACCACCAATAGGTTTGCTAACTGCGATTTATCGCGGAAAGGTGAACCTAGTTTTCTGCGATTCGTCGCGGAAGACGACAAGACGTGGAAACTGCGTTGCTATAGAATTTCTGCGAAAACACGCGAAAACCTAGAATTGTGAGAATTTTGTCATCATAAATAGCAACTGAAACTGTGGCTACTATTGGACTGCATACTACATTGTACTACTGCATGTTAATTACATTTGTGTCTACTCAACTGTGATTAACTACGGCTATAATTACCGCGGCAACACCTCACCAAAGTAATACCGCCTATTTGCATGAATAATTTGGATAGAAACGGCATACTACTCCACGCTATTGCACAACGCTATGTCCGAATTTGGTGAACACATACAAGGGATGACGACCCCTTACACACAAGATTCGTCTGGCGCCCAAGCAAATGAACGTAATGCTGTCACGCGAATAGAACCCGGCCCGCGGTTACCCGCCCGCGCCGATTCGACAGTAGCAACTCTAGACAGCGACGTTGCGCTGCGACTTGGACCAGGCTTGCTGCACGCACTGCACGACCGTCACCCTGATGGCCGCCTTGCGACTGGCGACATACCAGTTGTCAGTACAGCCCAAGACCTTCGTGGACGAAAACGATAACCGGAAATGGGAAGAGAACGATATGTACAGTGACGCATGGGACAGATCCACGCCAGCGCAGTCCTTACCAGTGGGGGTTGTAGCCCTTTCGATTAGGTCGTGGGTGGAAATCAGCTGGACCACCCGACCCTGAACTGCCGCCCGACATGGACGATAGCGCCGGGGTGAACGCGACAGTTGGCGCCCAAGTGCGTGGGGCGTTGGATGGGTCTGTTCCTGTGTCACAGACCGCCGATTATGGATATGCACACGAAAAAGCGACGTTTGATACACCGATATGCGGCCCGAGAACCGAAACGGACGACGGCTATGCCCCCGGACGAATGCATGGTGTTGCAAATGGGGACCGGCCACGACGCCGCATGGATGATATGACCACGGACTATAACTACGACGCGCACGCTGCGACCTACGATGCTCTACGGCGCGTTATTGATGACGTAGAAGGTGGTTATGTCCCCGGACGTGTCAGCGATGGGTACTCGCGCAGCCTGGACGCCGCAACGCTACGCCGCGTAGAGCAAGCGACGGGCTCGCTACCCAGTCACAGCAAGCAGGACGGATGAGTGATACCGGATTTGATGAAGGTTATGCCCACGGATGTGTGAGCGACTATGTACCCGACAGCTATGAACACGCAAGCGCTACTGCGTCTGTCGACCGCGTGCAAGAGGGGCATGCCGCTACGCCGCTATGCTTTGAGAGAAGAGTGATGAGTGAAAGACAAATTGAGACGAGCGATGGTTATGTCCCCGGATGCCCACGCCCAAGTGACTATGCATCCGGCAGAGTGAGTGAAGCCGATTGCAGGCGTGCAGCCGAGTCCGATCGACATGCCGTGCGGAGTTATCAGAGAAAGATGATGTGTGTCACCGATGCCGATTTTGTGGACGACCGCCGAGCTCGACCAGCTGACGTGGTAGACGGTTATGCCCCCGGACGCAGGCCAGTCGCCACCGACAGGAAGGTCAACTTTGGCAGAAACGTTACGCCAGACTATGAACAACGATGACAGATGTCGAACAGGCTTGCGCGCTCCCTGGACGGCGGCCTCGACGTGGTAGATCACCTGACCACACAGTACCGCGAGAAATGGCAGACACCTTGGCTCTACCACTGCGACGCGTGCTTGTGTATGTCGACCCACAGACAGACTTGTCGTCTCCACAGCGCCGCGAATGCCGTATGACCTTGAACAGTTATGAAAAGGTCATTGACGCTCGAACTAGTGCGACAAAAGTTAAACGCACAAATAGGGCTGCCAAGCGACTCAGCTTCTTTGGTGGGAAAAAGCCCAATACAGCTGATGGGACTTTTACCGAGTCGCGCCCTACTGTCTGTGTCGATCAGAATATGTCTGATAATGACGAAAATGAAAATGCTGGCTGCACTGCTGTGTCGTGTAAGGAGGAGCTGCCTTACGTGAAGACTGCGAGTTCACCGACACGTACTCCGCGGCGCGCGTCACGTGATGGTACCGACAACAGCGGCAGATCGACCACGGCTCGACGGGTGCTGCGCGATGACACTGACAAACTGGATAGATCGAATTCCGGTCACCGTCATCGTCGTGACGTCACGTCGTCGACGCCAAAGCGCACCAGCGTCAACGCTTGTGAGTGTGTACAACGTGTTTGTGTAATAAAGAGCAATACAAACATGCACGCAACAAATGTGACAAAAAGACTGACAGTGACTATGCCCCCGTAAGTCGCCTGGAAGTTCTCCAGTGCCTGGATATCAGCAAGTTCACTATCCGACACAGTCGATGCCTGCTATGCCGATACAAACCGGAAATAGAATTCCGCCACAGTACCCGACGCCGATGTCAGCTTCGCCAGCGTGGCAATATGAGCCTTCGGCACATGGACACTCTGCCTGCTACCCGGCTCCGTCAGCGCCGATAGCGACTGGTGTACCGGAAGTGGCAAATATCAATTCTATGTCACCGCGACTGCAGCAGGCGCCGTGTTCCAGCTTTGCTTCGTCGCCCAATGCTACACCAACGTCGGAGAGGAGGAACTTCTCCAGAAACTCTCCAGTTGTCTGTTTCAACTGCAATACGCCGGGCATATACAAAGGTTCTGTCCTGCGCGTCGCAATCAACTGAACGCCAACGCTGGAACATACCGGTCCAGGCCGCCGATCCAGGCACGAGCAGCCAGCAGTGAATTTGGAAAAGAGAATGTCTATATCCGGGTCAGATTTAACGGCACACCTAGACGCTGTCTTCTCGACACCGGAAGTGAGGCCAGTTTGATTCCTGCCAACATGGTGAAGGGCTGCCGCGTTCTGTCGACCATTCAGAAAATTTCTGCAGCCAACGGCACCGATGTAAGGTTGCTGGGCTATACGACAGTGCCTGCAAAAATCGCAAACAGCGAATTGAGGTGAAGGGCTTCGTCACAGAGCATATCGACGTGCCCTACATCGGAATTGACTTTCTGACTGATTATGACGCAAAATGGGACTTCAGAAAGAAGGAAGTGACTATTGCTGGTGTCAGTCATCCACTTCTGTCCCGTGGCTCCAGTCAGGCATGGATCAGACGCATCGTCTTAAGTGATGACGTCACCATTCCGCCAATGTCACAGATGAACGTCGGAACAAAGGTCATTTTCGGCAGTCCATCTAGTGAACGTCAGTTACATGGTTAGAGCAGTGACGACATGAACGTCTGGGCTACTGACGCACACGAAGTTGCCCGGGGAGTTCTTGTCGCGCGCACATTATTACCGGATCGAGCAAGTGAAGTGCCGGTGCAGCTTTTCAACGTCACTGACAGACCTGTGACCTTGAAGTATCGAGCAGTTTTTGGCAACCTCGAACGTCTGCACGCATACTCAGCTCAGTCACCGACGCCGCCGATGCAGCAAGCAAGAAAACAAGATTGTTGATGAAATGATGAATAAGGTTCACTTGTCCGTGCCAGACGAATACAAGGTTAAATTGCGTCAGTTGTTGTTGCGCAATTCAGCAGCTTTCAGCAAAGACGAGCTGGATCTTGGCTTTACTGACCTTGTCATGCATCGTATTGACACAGGCGACACGCGACCTGTCCGTCAACAGCTCAGGCGCTATCCACCTGCTCATCTCGACGTTATCGATCAGCATCTGCAAAGGCAGGGCATCATTGAACCATGCCAATGGCCATGGGCATCAAACATAGTTTTGGCTAGAAAGAAAGACGGCACCATGCGTTGTTGCATCGATTACCGACAGCTGAACAACTGCACCGTGGGCGACGCCTACCCCGTGCCGCGCCAGGACATGTGTCTGGATGCACTTGCTGGATCGCGCTGGTATAGCACCTGTGATCTTCGTAGCTCATTCCACCAAGTGAAGTTGGACCCCGATGCGTCCGACAAGACCGCTTTCATTACGAGAAGGGGAATGTTTCGCTAAAGAACGATGCCGTTCGGATTGACTAACGCAGTCGCCACTTTCCAAAGATTGATGGATCTGGTACTGTCTGGCGTCAGTCTGAGCGTGTGCATCTGTTACTTAGATGATCTGATTTTGCACTCGACGACGCTGGATCAGCATCGCGAGAACTTGGAGATGATTCTGCAGAAACCTCGTGGCGCTAACCTCAAGCTCAAGCCTAGCAAATGCTTCTTTTTGCAGACCTCCGTGAAGTTTTTGGGGCATCTGGTCAGTTCTAAAGGCCTCGAAACGGACGGAGACAAGACCAGATTGATCGAAGAGTGGCCCGTTCCAACCTCTCTGAAGCAACTTAGAGGCTTTCTGGGACTTGCTGGCTACTACCGCCGATTTGTGAAAGATTTCAGCAAGAAAGCCGCGCCGCTGAACGACCTGTTAAAGAAAAACAGCCGTTTCCAGTGGACGCCGGCCTGTCAATCTGCATTTGATGAACAGAAAGCGGCACTGCAGTCACTGCCTGTGCTGGCCCTACCGAGTGAGACTGGAATGTACTGTCTCGACACTGATGCAAGCGACAAAAGCATTGGTGCGGTTCTCGGCCAAGTACAGGACGGGCAAGAGAAGGTCATAGCCTATGCAGGCCGCGCACTGAACAAGAACGAAATGAACTACTGTGCCTATAGGAAGGAACTACTAGCCGTCGTGTACTTCACCAGACACTTCAAGCAGTACCTCCTGTCCTCTCGTTTTCTGCTGCGTACGGACAACTCCAGTGTGAGTTGGCTGAAGAAGACTCCAGAGCCTCTTGGCCATAATGCTCGGTGGTTGGAGCAGCTGGGAGAATTCACATTCACCGTACAGCACAGAAAAAGCACCAGTCATGCTAATGCCGATGCTATTTCACGTCACCCGTGCCTCAACAAGCCGTCTTGTACATCCTGCCACCCAGAGAAGGCGACTGCGCAGCTCACAGCACGCGGGGCACACGTCAGAGTGACGTCAGAGCCTGAACAGACAGATGAAGGACGTAACGACAGCTCAGATGCCGCGGGAGGCGGGGCAGCCGATCACCCCACGCAAAACAGTGATCAGCAGCAGCATCTGACTGTCGCGCCGGAAACGGAAATGACTACCGATAACGCTGACGGAAATGCCGCGCCAGACATGCAGCAGTATGGATGGGACGTTGATAGTTTGATTGCCGGTCAACGCAACGACCCTGACATCAAGGTCATCGTCTCACTGCTAGAACGGAGCACTGACAAACCTGCCTGGAAAGACGTCGAACTCCAGTCCGCAAATGTCAAGTCGCTCTATACTGTATGGCCGCGCCTTGCTTTCCGCAGTGGTCTTCTATGTCGACAATGGACTGAACTGACCGGCCGAATAGTCTGGCAAATAGTGCTGCCAAGACCGCATAGAGCCGAGTTCGTCAAGATCGTGCACAGCGGAATGACGGGAGGTCATCTCGGTCGACAAAAGACTGAGGAACAAGTCCGCCAGAGGGCCTACTGGCCAGGCTGGAAACGTCAAGTTGAGACAGAACTGAAGCGCTGTCAACACTGCGCACAGTATCATCGAGGGCGCGGACCCAAGCAGACACCTCTGACGCCGTTCTGCAGTGGCTACCCCTTGGGAGATGATCTCGATTGGCATCACTGGACCGCACCCCAAATTCGCTCGTGGCAACGAATATATGATTACGGTCGTCGATGTTTTCTCCAAGTGGGCCGAAGCGTTCCCGGTGAGAAACCACACTGCTCCGACACTCGGAAAAGTGCTCGTCGACCAGGTATTCTCTCGCTGGGTTACCCCCGCTCGGATTCTGATGGACAACGGCCGGAGTTCCATTCCGATCTCTTCAGCGAAGTCTGCAAGCTGCTCGAAGTGGACAAGCTGCACACTACGCCGTACCATCCACAGACGAACGGCTGCGTTGAACGCTTTCATCTGACTTTGAACAGAATGCTCGAAAAAGTCGTATCTGAGAATCAGAAGGATTGGGATAGCCACTTATCTGCCGTACTTTGTGCCTATAGAGCTTTTCAAAGCACGAATCTACTTGCTCCACGCCGTATGAGCTCGTCATGGGTCAAAAGCCACGCATGCCCATTGACATTGTTCTCGGCAATATCTCTGAAGATCGACCTAAGCACGAAACGTATGTTGACTATGTCAAAGATCTGCGAGAACGGCTTATAAAGTCGCATCAGATCGCTAGAGAGCACCTCGGTACAGCAGCAGACCGCCGCAAGCAGGAATATGACCTGAAGATCAAGCCAAGGTCATTCCAGGTCGGCGAGAACGTCTGGTACCTGTACCCGAGACGCTACACGGCTAGATCGCCTAAGTGGCAGAAACACTATATCGGCCCGTTTGAAGTCGTAAAAGTGCTGCCGCCTGCCGATGATGTCATACGAAAGTCGAAGAGGTCAGAACCAATGGTGGTGCACGCTGATAAGTTGAAAACTTGCTATAGCGACACGCCGACCACTAGCTTGGAACCTACTGACGACTTTGAACCCGCTGAGACAGTCACTGCATCACACGCACAGCCGGACGAGCAGCAGACTAATGTCAGCCAGTCAGCTACGCCTGCAAAACGACCGGTAAAATCTCGCGCGAAGAGACAGGTCGAAGCAGCTGTTGATAACCTGACTGTCGAGCTTAATGCTGGATTGGATGTCGATGTTGGCAGACCGGAAGTAGACCGTCCCAGACGACAGCGCAAGGCGCCGAAGTGTCTGGACGTCTATCAACTATAATGAGCTATCCGTGCCGACCAGGCACAGGCGGCGGCTCCAGTGAGTCGCTGTAGAGGAAGCAGCAACGCCCTCTCCCACCTGAGTTGCACAGCAGCGGAAATGTGATGTTGGATCGGATATCCGCTTCACCGCATGCCGCTACCCGACGAGTCGATATCGCCGGATATGGATTTCTGTGAAAATCCGCGTGTTTAGTTCTGTCTGTCGTCATTGCAGCGGGGACCCGAACAGCGGCACTACAGCTGTGAAGCCGAAGCCTGCATGACTATATCCGCAACAGTCCGTCTGTACGGTCAACTTGGTACCTACTCCGGCTAGCGGCTCGTTCTGTGTGAATTTCTGGGCAGAGCAGTCTGGACGACTGGCATCTGAGGCACCACCCGCCGTTTCCGGAACACCAGAACTTCTGTATATCTGTCGTGTGTGGAGAAATGCAAGAGTTCTGTGGCCTAGCGAGAAGTACGGCGAATGTACAGCACCGCCCACAGCTTGACAACTCTGATGCATTGAGTTCTGTCTGTTATAGGCCTATGTGCGAGAAAAGACGTCTGGTCATCGTGAGCTGGATCCGTTTGAGTCTGCGTCGACCGTAGGCCACTCCAGACCTCTACATGACGTCGTGAATGCAGTGTGTGAATGTGAGAGTTACAAAGAGAGTCGATGAGGTGAAGAAGTGTCGTCTGATGTTTTCTGCAGTGTTTGGACGTCTCTGGAACGAACTGATGAAGTCGTCGTGGGAGGATCTACCGTCCAAGTGTTTGAATGTGCTCCGGAGATGAACACGGCGTGAATTCGGCGTCTAGTTATCCTTCCTTTCTATTTCTTCTATACCACTTCTCCGTCCGTTTCTCGCCGTCTAATCAATGGAAAGTCGTCGGCCTTGCAAGCTGCCGCGTACATCAGCTCATTCAGGCGGACATTAAATGCAACTTGTCGGACGTAGACGAGCTGTGGGGTCACTGCTGGATTTTTGATGCTGAGACGCGATTGGCCCCTGTCGATCGGCATCGTTTAATCCAACAGCACGGCTTTGACGCACCTACAAGAGGAAAAAAATGCAACCCACAGTCAGACGGATTCGGCGACATCCAGCAACTGAAGAACATCTGTCAGAATGATGTTGAGCAGCCCAGAACGTGGAAATGTTGATCACGGACGTGTCAGTGGTGTTACGAGTCTGCACTGTGCGGAAGACTACGGTGAAATCGACCTTCCCGACTTGGAGACGTCCAGTTCAGTGCCAGACGAGATTTGTGAGCTACGATGAGGCCGATGAGAGTCTGAGAAAGCGAGAAACTGAATGTGGTGCATAGCAACGAGCGGCTGAATCCGCTTCTTCGCGTGATACGAGATCGGCGAGAAACGCATTTACCAAGTTGCCGAACTGTCGAGCGAAAGTCCGCTGTCGCCGAGTGCTTCCGGTGTGAACAAGCAGCTTTTCACCCTGACGCAGCGGCTACGTTGAATCACAGACGCGTCAAGTTGCCGAGTGAGAGAAAACTGCCGAGAAGCAGATCTGATGTCAGTACCGTGCCACAACTGCCTGTACTTAACAGAGGTCGAATCAGCGTTCCAGATCGACCTGCCGGACGCGGAATCGATGTCAAAGTCAGTACGAAAAAGCTGATGACGAAATCTGCCGTATCCCGTTCATGGTCGCGCGTGAGGTGCAATGCGACGGTCAAATGGCGATGGAGATCGAGCGAGCGAGGGTCCAGAATCGACTGCATCCGCTGATGGTGTCAGTTCCAGAGTCTGTTCCTGTCACTGGTCACGGAGCTCGGAGTGGAGGAGAAATCGTTGTGGTGCTGTTCAATCCGATGAACAAGACGAAGTGCAATGCGGTCCGATCCTCGAGGTCGTGACCCGGTCTGGAGTCGTCCTGGCTGGCGTGTCGGAGATTGGAGACGGAAGACACGGAGGTTGGAGATCAGAAGATGAAGCACGAAGCGGAGAGAAGAGGTCATTGTGGTGCGTTAAAAACAGTGCAAAAACGTTGACTTTTCTGAGTTTCTAGGCCTGAGAGTCCAGAAAGTACCTGTTCGTGATGAGTTAGATCAGACGAACTGGACCAAAAAGAACAATAGTGACATTCTTTTGTCGAGTCTAGCTGTAAATGCGTTGTACTGCATCTGTTCGAGTTATTGTTTTATTGTTCAGTAGTTGAGCAGAGTTTTTTCCATTGCATAATTTTTGGAGTTAATTTGTACGGCGAATCTGTGATAGAAATGTGTTGTTCAATTAAGAAACGACCGTTACTATGAGTAATTCCATAATTGGTATGCATTGATTGTCGATTGTCGCAATGAGATACACTGTAGTCATTTCTGCTGATTGGCAAACTTGTGAGCCTCTCCTGGCTAATTTGACAGTGTAAGCCTAACTTTAGAATATTTTATATTTATAGACTTGAGCTCTGTGTTTTCGAGGAGCGAGAAGTTTTCATTACAGGGTAGATTTTACAGTTTTTGAGTCGGTTTTGCTCAATAGCTGTGCTTTTCTCATTATTGTCATAATGTTGAATGTTTTCACAGTTTTTCATTAAGTCACATACTTAATTTTGAGTTGTGGAGTGGGTAGACCGATTATCCCTCCCTCCCTTTTATTTTTGTGAGAAGAAATAGTCATTTTCGCTTATAATTCTGTCGAAAGTGTTGCATTCTTTCTATCAGCCTTATATACTCTGTTCTGTGGTTATGCACCCGAACTCTAGTCGTTGCTATGGTAACCAGTGTGTTTAACTTGAGAGAAATAATTATGCGAGTGGCGTAGGCTACCCTACCGTTCCCCGCCCTTCCATACAATTCTGGTCGTTAGAGCATTTGTACAATTCTGCATAATTAAAATGGTCATGTTGCTGCAGTCTGAATGTGGTTGATTTCAGCTAGTCAGTATGCTGTTACTATTTTTAATTTGATTCTTTTTATTGCTGTTACCGCCCTACGATGGCGTAATAAGACTAGTAAGATAAGTGGAAGCCGCGAGAGCTTAATGCCTAAATAATAGCATTACAGTTATCTCTGTTAATATTCATTTGGGCTCATTTGGAGCCAGCCGCCCCACTAGGCGCGTGAGGCGTGAGGTTTTGAGCTGCATTACCCATTGCGAGATCTCCATAGTCAGGAACTCCATTTTTGTATGCATTGTTGAACTAACAGCAGTATTAGCGTTTTATGTTTCTGGTGCTTTTCAATACTTGTGCAGTGTTTTTAATATTTTTAGCGGTGTTTAATCAGTTTCCCATGCATTTCAATGGAGATAATTCTTGCGTCAAACTCGGATCCAGATTAACAAATCAGATTGCCCGCTTCGGCGGCCAATCAGGTGTCCGTATTTTTCGCGGCAAAGCGTGTGATTGGTCCTGCGTGACCAGGTAGCACAGGGACTGGGAGGAATGGCGGACGATCGTGGTTGTTAGACGTATGTATTTTACGTGCGAGTTTTTGCAGGTTTTTGGTAGGTTTTCGACATAGTCGTGTGTTGAATTACATACGAAATTGTCGCTAACTGACCAGAC
>Ga0209568_1001000_pt1 | contig 10464 bp, 12 predicted proteins | sample WorMetOlspDAHAB2_FD_187406 | JGI IMG/M metagenome (GOLD analysis project Ga0209568, IMG submission 187406) | Marine gutless worms symbiont microbial communities from Max Planck institute for Marine Microbiology, Germany - Olavius sp. DAHAB.2... ...
GACTCATATCGATACTTTGCGGGTCGGGCATTGTTCATGACGTCACAAAAATAGGTCACGCACAGAATATTTATTACCAACGGATTGTATTATAGTGCTTGATTCATACTTTAACTTTACGAAGAAATCTAATTACGTTGGCAATCTTTAATACGATTGTTTGAAAAATTAGTAGTGGCTTACTTTTTTTGGGCCACCCTGTATACATAAACAGCCAAACATGACAGACGGACAGACAGACAGACGTATACATAGGGGATACATCATAACGATACATTATACAGTATTAAGGCAACTGACTGCATTTACCAAAACATTCGTCGACGCTTTCGTCCTGTTGATAAAAGTGAACACACAATTTAAAACATTGCAGTAACACATAGCAGTATTGTAGTGTTGTCTATAGCTGCGTCGGGAGCTGATAATTGGTTTAACTGATTTCGAGCGGTGAAATATTGTCATAGTCGATTGTTTATGTCGTGTCAGGTGAGCCGTTCATAGAGATGGCAGCCAACAATGTGACGGTGACTGAAGGACAGACTCAACTGTTGTCTGTTAGCGTTCGGTCGCATCCAGCGAGACCTAACTTGACATGGTTTCGGAATGGACAGCCTATGGCGACTGACAACGGTTATGACAGGTTTGATACACGTTCTTTATAATAATAATAATAATAATACGAAATTTATATAGCGCCATAATGCCGTTATGATGTGGCAACATTTATCAAATTTGATCTGGAATTATTAACATAAATTGCGGTAATATATTGTTTTGTGAATAAGGTAGTCAATGTTGCATTTGTAATATCATATTGCAATTCTCAATGTTGTCAATGTCGTTTTCAGCATTGTCTGCAGTGTGTTGAATGTTACGTTTAAGTGAATGTTGTCGTTTGACAGAATGGAGCATGTTCGCTATGGAGCAATTCGACTTTTTCGCGTCAAGTTCTCAGATCACGGTCGCTATACTGTTGTGGCTTCTGACGTATTCAGCAATAGCTCCGTCAGCTTTTGGCTGTTCGTAAACGGTATGCCAGCTTTTGATTGACAGCTAATGTAATAACTTTATTGTTGTACTTACAGGGTGATTAAGGCTAGCATAAAGTCTCGACCAAGAAAATAGAGATGGGTAAACTTCGCATTGAAGATTTTTAACAGAATGAGATGCATCGTATATTTTAATTTAGTCAGCTTCACTTATTAACAGGGCCGATTTAACAAATGTGGGGGCCCTATTTGGAAAAATTTGTGGGGCTTATCCACAGGATCAAAATGAAATGCCAAATGAATCTGACACGCTGTAAGAACTAAGAAATGTTTTTCTGTTTGCACATGAAAAACTTGTATATACAGTAATGCATACTTTTGACTAGTTTGTTCTGAGATGTTTTCCTAATTTTTACTAATAGGCAACTTTGATCTCGTAATTTTTTAGCACACATGTGTGGGGCCCCTTAAGTGTGGGAACCGTGTTCATTTGAACATGTTCGAACATTCTTAATCCGGCCCTGGCTATTTTAATAGCTAAAGATTATGGTCACGTGGTCTAATGATTTTCATAGAGAAAGTATAACAAACTGAAAGTAATAATCTTAAGTTGTCATAATTTCTTCACATTGTGTCTGACTGTGTTGTTTAGTTGCGCCTTCAGTCGACGTAAACCAAGTGAATCAGACGTTCTTCATGGCGAACGCGAACCATTCGTTGATCTGTCGGGCTCGTGGCAGTCCGACACCAAACATCTACTGGTCATGGCAGCCATGCGCCGCAAGTTGCGCGTCCCCACATGGTGCAGAATGGAAGAGCGCCTCTGCCTCCAAAAACATCGTCCAAGTACGATACGTCGTTCTGTAACTCCTAGTGTTATGTCCGTAGCCAGTAAAGGAACGGAGGGATGAGGAGATCAAGCTAAAGGTTCGGAAAAGGTCAAGGGTGCATGGTGTCCCTCTGCTTTTAAAGCGCATTCGCAAAAAGTACTGTACTTAAAAGAGTACTTAAAACTCTTTTTTTCGCTGTATGATAGATGAAAAAAAAACAAAAGAAACAGTATACCAAAGAAGTCGGCGGCAGTGAAACAGCATACACAGTGACAAACAGTGTCATTGTCATTGTCAACATAACAACAATAAGGTTACAAATTTTACACCTGCACATATGAATTTCTCCAGTAACTAAATTAAATTAAAATTAATTAAGTCGTTTTCTCTAGTTAAACTGTGCACGTGACTAAAGTTAGGTTTGTTTCACAATTTGTTTTCGACTTCTTGTTGCCCGTCACAAAAATGGAGACGCATACGCAAATTATAGGCCATCCATTTTGTATGCTGAAACCTGGTTTTAAATGATTGTACATTGCTGTCATACTTCTATAGACTCGAGATGTTCAGATTTATATCCAGCCACTGTGACTTTAGCTTTACATTTGTCATTGTTTTGTGATTCAACGTTTAAATTAGGTCTGTAATGCACAACAAACCTTTTGTTCATGTACGTAAAGTAGTTGAACACAGAACACTACACTTCACAGAACACTAATAATTATTTATGATTTTGTGTGTTATACGCTTTGCGTTTTTGCATATACTTGTTCCACCAAACCTATAATCTGTATCAGACTTATCTGTAATAATGCAAACATATTAACAGACAATTGTAAACCACTGGCATCAATTGAATAACTGGTTTGTTGAATTGATCGTAGAGTCGTAACAGCGAGCAGCCGTCGGTCAGCGTACTTACGGTGGTTGCAAAGCAGTCTGGCTTTTACAAATGTACAGCTCGTAACAGTATAAGCTCTGCGTCTCAGCTTATTACATTCATCGTCACCGGTAAAATCTACCACTTGTTTGAAATTGTTTTATTGTATATACATTATAATATAAATATGTCAAATTTCACTTTATGAAATCGTAATGCACCAAAATGCGTGGTACATATCATGTTGCAAATTGTAGCGGAATTGGAGAGAGAGAGAAACGGATGATATCGTATACAATACAGTTGACGTGTTCCATGTTTGTCTTTGGATCAAATAGTTTTTTCTTTCGGCAAATAGCGTTAATCGCAACTGTGTTGCGAGTGCGTAAGTTGATTCAACATACTACTATAGGCCTACAACACGGAAGCTGTTTTCAAAAATTCTTTTGTTACGTTTTTAGTTTTACCATAATGGCGCTTAAGTTATTATTTTAATTTGTTCTTCTTGGTGGTGATGATGAATGGCATGGAAACAGCACTGTCCTGCAGACTCCGCTGTTTACGTGCTCGCGTTGTTTGATGACTTTGCGGCAGATGTCGAGATGGGCGTCAAACAAGTTCCTGAGTCGCCGCTGCGCGTTGTTGCGGGCGACAGTTTCAGTGTGTCGTGCCTTGCCAACTGGCACGTGTACCGAGCGTCTTCGCTGCACTGGGTCACTGCGGGCTCCAACGTGCCCGTCACTAGCAGAGCTCACCTCAATGTAGTCACCTTTCGGTTTGTATCGTCAACATTGCAGAACATCTTCGTTATCAGAAATCATCGTGAATGGTGTTTTTCTGTGTGTTTATTCTTGTTGTTTGTTTCATATTGTTGTTACCTGTTGTCCATTGCAGCGAAATAAACATTACAAAATCAGAAAAATGAGTATACATTCGTTGGCGGCGTGATGGCTCAGTGGTTAGAACGTCGGTCTTCGGCCGGCGGTCCTTCCCTGACCTGAGCCCAAACTATGGTTGACAGTTGACCACTTTGTGGGTAAACTGTCTGCTATAGGTCAGCCATCTAGGCCAACTCAGCCTTCCATCCCACTGGGGTCGGTAAATAAATAGTAATGCATGTATACATTTATTACGGAAGTGGAAACAGCACTGTCCTGTATACATTTATTACGGAAGTGGAAGCTGGAGACCATTACAAACGGCAGCCTATGGCTACGTATGGCTGCAGGCCAAAGTCCGAGTGTGCGGGCTTAGGCTGCGACCTAAGCTGAACGCCGGCCGTGACTGTAATGCACAGCGCACTGAGGCGGCATATGCGGCTTTCGGCGCTATATAAGTGCTTAACCTTTACCTTTATACGTTGTCTTGTTGAAACTTGTCGCTTCATGCTATGTTCGTTACAGCAATGACTACTCATCATCCGTGACTCTGCGGTTCACAAACTTCCAGCAGCATGACTGGAAAAAGTATGAATGCATTGTGCAGAACAGACATAATCGTCAACCAGTGCTCGTCTCTCAACTAGATATTGTCGTCATCCGTGAGTTTGCGTCTTTATGGTCAAACAAAATACTAAAGTTCATGCTTGCGTAATGATTTTTTTTGTTTTTATTTTTATTGACACAAAATGACAGAACAAGTTACTCCTTATTGCGCTCATCTTTTTTATGTTTCAGTTCTATTATTTTTTCCTGTATTAGATATTCCTATGTGCGGCAGACAAAGTTGGCCAGCTCTCTTGTCAACTTTTGGGCGCACAATAATATAGTATTTTGATTGACTGATTGGTTGATTGATTGATTGATTGATTGAGGTGGCATATGAAGAAAAACTTTTAATATGTCGAATTTTGTCTAAGGTTAATACAGTATACGGATGACCACGTGGTGTATTGGGGCATTTGGATGGGAGTACGTGATGCAAGAAATGAATAGAACAGAGATCAGTTTAATAATAGTAGATCACAATTATCCATTGTTTGATGCAAGAAACGTTTTGTTTGTTTTTACTTTAAAAGCCGCGACGTTTGGCGTTACACGCAAAAGCGTCAAAAACCATCAAAAGGGTGTTGTGCAGATAAACCAAAAAAATCTCTCGTGAACAATGCGTTCGTAAACAATGGAGCAGACTATTTTTATACTGTTACTGGCATTCTGATAAGCATGATATTGATAAGAACGATCGATGTTGTAACTGAGCAGCGATGTCAAAGCCCGTCTTCACCAAGAAACTCAGCGGAGCAATCAGCATCAATGCTGGTGTTCCGTATTCCATCGAGTGTGACGCAACCGGTCAACCACAACCAGTCATTGTGTGGAAAAAAGACGGTCATCTGTTGAATCAGTTCAATCATACCAAGTAAGTGTTTATTATGCAGATTCTCTGCTGTGCATTAAAACATTGAGTTTTTCTTCAGGCTCACAGCGCATGCGTTACTGATCGTAGTAGACCTAAGAGTTAGTTATCATTTAGCACTTGCCGCTGTTTCTAGATACGTTTAGCGCGCATTGGCGTCATAACGATTAGCCAGTTTGGTTCATTTCAGAATGCGGATTATTTGATTTTCGTTGCTGGTAACGTAGCCATTGTATTATCTGAACTGTGCATGTGCTGTGTCTGCACCAAGGTTCAGCTTTCCAAACTTGTCGTTAGCAGACAGTGGCGTGTACGAGTGTTATGCCACAAATCGTGCTGGCAACATCTCCAGCAGTTTCACGTTGTCTGTTTCAGGTTAATATACTGATTATTCGGCATGTTCAGACACAAACATGTCGAGTTTTTGCACATATGTCTGCATTCATTGCGAATCAAGACTATTAGTTATTACGTATAGGTCTACTGTTCTAGCTGCATAATGAGTAAGCGTCATACATACGGTGTGACAAAAAATGATCCTTACGCAGTTGTTCCAATATTTCAGTAACGGGTGCTTCGATTTTTATGAAACTGTCATGATTTCAATTGTGAAAATATATCTGAACGATGGATCTGCTATTGAAATATTGAATAATTTTTATCTCGCACCCTGCATATAACTTGGCTATCTAATCTACAACATTGTATTTGCTGGTCTTTATGATTGCTTCATACAGTTTATAAGACCGTTCGCAGTTGAATGTGTATGTCTATTGTATAATATTTTTATACTGCTTTGTTATTAATAATCATAAGTGTAATTAATTTATGGATCAATTGCTGTTATACCACAGCAAAGTTTTCAACGTAACTCAATTGATGTGGGGTATTTCAGACACTGTGGACGAGGACATTGGTGTCTGGATTACTGCAGCAATCTGTTTTGGAATCCTGATGTGCATTGTTTCAACAGTCAGCTTACTGTGTTGGAAGAAGTGCTTCAGAAAAATTAAGGTTTGTTGACAACTTGTAACGTTTAGTTCAACAACGTTGTTACTGACCAGCTAGTTGAAATCGAAATTCGTCCCTAAAACAGTGAAACTTGTAACGAGATTGCGTCAGAATTTGACTCATTTTGAGACACATTCTTCGTAGTGCATTTCTTTAGTTTGTTAACAGCTGAGAAATATTTGGCGATGATGACTGACATGCGAATGTTGTGTTGACTGTGACAGGAACCTCTCGCCGCAGTTGTGCCTCTCAGCACGTATTTGTCACCTGCTTCCAGTCATAAATACAACCCAGACATACCACTGTTTGAGCAACTAGAGCAGCTAGCATATGATCCACGCTGGGAATTTCCAAAGAACCAACTCAAGCTAGGTCAGTTTACTGACACGCAATTGCTATAATGGCACTTTTCAATGACACGGCATCACGTATGAGCCAGTCCAGTCGTATAAACGAATTCTGCGCTTTAACGTTGAACCACAATAATTTCATTAAAGATCCGCCTCAAGACCTGTTTGCGATTTTATACAGTGACTCGCTTCATTACGGCACCTTGTAAATCGTCATGCTATTAGTATTATTGTTATTATTATTATTACTTGAACGCCATATGGTCTTCTTTCACTACTTTCTCCAAAAGTTATTTATTATAATCTAATTTATTCAGTCAGTGATTGGCATGGCTTTCTGAAATTCTGGCAGTTGACGCTGCTGAATGATGAGTGTAGGAATGAAGCTTGGTCAAGGAGCATTTGGTACAGTAGCTCGCGCGTTGGCTTACGGCCTTCGAGACACAGAACCAGTTACGGTTATCGCCGTGAAAATGGCCAGAGGTAAGCCACGTTTTAAACCTGGAAAATAACTAGAATTATTCAATGTATGTATATAACTGCTGTAGGGTAACAATACGATATGATGAGTTTTCAGCTTAGCAATTATTACGGATACTTATGATATTTGTCATCTGCATTAACATTAGCAAAGTAAACCATGCTACATTTCAACATTTTATTGACCTCAGTGCTGGAAATGTATTACTAGTTTATTAGATACTTTTACGTGTTATTTAGCGAAAATTTAACTTTGAAGCTGTCTAGATTGATACAGAGTTGTTAAAATATGTATTCTGAATAAATAAAGAGAACTTTGAGTAAAACAACATTGTACTACACATGTGTCACATTTTTCATATTGGGGAATTTCTTTTTTCCTCCATCAACGAAGTGTCATATATAGTATGTGGTGTGACTGATACAGATGCTGGAAACATGGAGCAGCTGAAAGCTTTGGCAGATGAGCTCAAGATACTTATTCACATTGGATCACATCTCAACATCCTCAATGTTCTTGGCGCTGTGACTCAAGATCTCGACAACGGTGACATATTTACTTCTTTAAATGTTGTTGTTTAAATTTGGCTATTTTGGCTATTATATAGACGTTGAAATTTAGCAGCTACGCATTAAGTTTTTGAGAAAAAAAAACAGTGTCAAGTCATAGGCCTACACATGCACTATTTTGCCATGTTCATGCAAATAGAATGTATTTTCTCAATCAAGATTGTCTACTTTGTTGATCTTTCTGTGAACTGTAAATTGACAACTGTAAACACTGCTATAGTAATTAAGTTGTGTTAAATGCGCTTCAATTAGCATCCTACTACAGAGGCTGCTAAATTGTGCTGTCAGTTCAGACTTGGATTTTTTATGGTCCCCGCTAAACCCTACGAGCCTCACTTGTGGATTGACCGCAGTTGAGGCCAAACCAGGTAAAGAACCCAGTAACGTATTTGTCCCATTTTGCCATTCCACCACAGTATGCAATAATAATGCTTTATTGTGTGAGCTGTGTCAGAAAAGATTGAATTAACTACAGTTAGAGTCACATCATGTCTGCGCCAGGGGCTCAAAAACAGTGCATTCAGTGGTGAATTTATGTGCACAATAACTGCACCCAGCTATGAACTAGTATCTTAAACTACAAAATTGAAGGAATATAGCTAAAGGTTCCAACGTAAAAATTTTCAACAGCTCCCCTTGGCGGTGGTATGACAAACTTCACAAATTTTAACATTCCACTTTTAGGAAAAATTGCGACTGTGATTTTTGCGTCTTTGAACACCGTGCGTGTGGCCTATTTCTGTCAGTTTGCCGTTGCCATCTAGCAGACGTATTTGTTTTTGTTGCTATTTATTACAAAACTTGTTACTTATGCTTAACTGTGTCACATAGTCGCTGTACGTCGTATATACGTTTCAGTTTTTGTTAACTGTGATGAAGATGAAATGCGATTGCATGCAGTTCAGTTGTATGTGCTGATGGAGTACTGTCGTCACGGATGTCTTCGCGACTACCTCGTCAACCAGCGTCGGGACTTCCTGGACACGATGGACGTCAAAGACAGGCGTGGAGTCTGGTTCAAGAGACGGCGACTCGTATCGTTTGAGCCTCAGACGAATTCGCAGCTGGACGCTGCAGATGACGCCGATGAGCGAATCGTTCTTACGACCAAAGATCTCGTCTGCTATGCTTTTCAGATCGCGCGTGGCATGGAGTTCTTGGCGTCACGAAAGGTAACGACAACATAAGTCGATTGGTATTCATTTTATTTTAATATATGCCTGTGTGTGCAGAATTTTTCCATTTAGTTTACATTTACTACATCTGCTCGAATATTGATGACTTTTGGCATTAACACACAGTCATTGCTTTGCACATCGTATTTTAAAATTATTACAATTCATACACAGTTAACTAGTGAGAGAGAGAGAAAGAGAGAGAGAGAGAAAAAAAATTAAATTGTACTACATGGTAGAATTTTGCTGATCTGTAGATTTGTCATTTAGGAAAAGTGCACAAAATTTGGCAGAGCTGCATAGGCTATTTTGGCACATAGGCTTGTCTTGGTTGCAGTTTGTACAAGCATACTGTCGAAATTAGCATGCATCATCATCATCATGTTCGTTTAATACAAGTTGTCAAAAGCAACCATCAAAATCAATATTAGCAGCACCAAGTTAAAGCTATAATAAATATTCAAATGTAAAGGTGCACATCCACCTTTATTAACTGATTTAGTATAGCAGATGTTTACAGTGACGGCCTTTCCTCTTCTCGTGTGAACGTAAACGTTTTTTTCTGTTAGTCAACAGTTTCAGTGACGTTTGTGATATACGCTTATCCATGTGTCACTTAGATGCCGCTCTAAAGCCACTGGCGTCGTAGACGTGTGTTTCTTATACACGTGATACCACATCAGTCGTACATTCGGTACTACAATGTATTGTCGGCGGGTAAGGTCCGGACAATGTGTGAACGAACACAACTAAAGTCGTTGCTGCTGTTGCTAGTGCCGAGTTCTGTTGCTTGTTGCGCAGATCATCCACCGCGACTTGGCTGCGCGCAATGTGCTTCTCGCTGATGACAATGTCGTAAAAATCTGCGACTTTGGATTGGCCAAGGATTGCTACAAATACAGCGAGTACAAGAAGAAATCACACGTGAGAAATTATGCGACAAGTTTTTTTTTTACTAACGTGAAAACAAAACCAGTATTGTCAACGTGTTGGTTGTATAACTGAAGGTATTTTTAAAAGAATTTTAAAATACCTTCAGCTTTTTCGCTTTGCTTCCGCCGAACGCGAAGTGCTGCAGATGATAATGCTTCTGTTGACACAAAATCAATATTTTAATTGCGCAGATTTGATTTTACAACTGCATAAATCAATCTAGAACTGCATTTTTTGTGTGTGTAGAACTGCATACAACAGCTACTTCAGCTTATTTGTTGCTGTAAAAAAATCGGTGTTTCACTACGAATACGTGATATATCGTTGTTGTGTGTACAGACTCCAGTTCCCGTGAAGTGGATGGCTCTCGAGTCACTCACTCACAAAGTCTACAACGTCAAGACTGACGTGTAGGTTTCAAATTTCAATTCACGTTTGTTTTCGGTAGAAACTCTATTTTTTCAATAATTTAGTGTATGCACGTTGTTATTTGTTCCGGGACCCTGTCTTCAAGATGCACGGACTAATTTCGATAATAAGCCGGGCAATTTGTTGCTCATACTTTAAAAAATTATATGCATATTTCAATTTTTAACACACAACGTACTATGGGCCTACATCCACTTCTATCAACTTCTGTTTGCTTTAAACAAAAGCGACAGAAATGACGCAAACAATCCAGACCACACATTGCACCAGCAACTTCCTCCACAATCCACGGCATCACAACAGTACCATCTAAGACATCGAACTCATAACAGACAATTGCCAGCGAGCGCATCACGGACACTTGGCCGACTGCAATTTCATTACCCGACTATTATACAAAGACACTTACTAGTAAATTCTATATATCGTGTATTATATTGTGTATGAACTGTATTGTAATTT
>Ga0209568_1001003_pt1 | contig 10455 bp, 12 predicted proteins | sample WorMetOlspDAHAB2_FD_187406 | JGI IMG/M metagenome (GOLD analysis project Ga0209568, IMG submission 187406) | Marine gutless worms symbiont microbial communities from Max Planck institute for Marine Microbiology, Germany - Olavius sp. DAHAB.2... ...
GGAATCGTTCGAAAATCTGTATGATATTCATGGCGTTTCGCTCCTTCGGCAGCCGGTTTGATCCCTCAACAAGATCAACATAGCTCCGGTGGGGCGGAATGTCAAGACCCTAAACTAGGAAATTCCGAAAAAGAAACCCACATGAGCTGTTCGAGGCCTTCTCCCAGGCCGATGAGTCGACGACCCGGCGGTTCGGCGGCACCGGGCTCGGACTCTCCATCTGCGTCCGCCTGACCCGGTTGATGGGCGGCGCCATCGATGTCGAGAGCACCGTCGGCAAGGGCTCGACTTTTTTCGTCGAGATCACCCTCCCCGTCGCCACAGACCACGACATCGCCGACGACCGCCAGAACCTCGCCGGCGTCCGCATCGCCCTCGCCGCACGTGACGACACCATGCGCCCGCTGCTGAGCCGATACCTGACCCGCTGCGGCGCGGACGTAGAGACGGCCAATGATCTGTCGTCGCTGCCGGCGTTGTGCGAAACGGCCGTGTCGGATGGGCGTCCGTTCGGCGTCGCCGTTCTCGGCTCCGGCTGGCCGGCGGACCAGCAGGTCGCGGTCGCCGAGGAGCTGCGGAGGATGTCGGCGCCCGCCCCCCCTCGGCGTCGTCGCCCTGAGTGGTGACCGGGCCGTTGGAAACCGCCCGGAGATCGAGGGGCTCCGCTATGTCGACGCGGCACCCATGCGCCGGGCGCCGTTCCTCCGCGCCGTCGCCGTGGCAGCGGGACGGCTCAGCCCCGAGGCGGACCAGGCGGCGTCCCCGGCCGGGCGCGAACGGCGCAATGCGCCGAGCATTGCGGACGCCGAGGCGGCGGGAGAACTGATCCTCGTCGTCGATGACAACGCGACGAACCGGGACGTCATCCGACGACAGCTTGGCGTGCTCGGCTATGCGGCCGAGATCACCGCCGACGGCCGCGAAGCCTTCGATGCCTGGCAGAACAAGCGCTACGGGCTGGTGCTGACCGACTGCCAGATGCCGGTCATGGACGGCTACCAGCTCGCCCGGGCGATCCGCGAAGCCGAGGGCGACACCGACCGGCATACACCGATCGTCGCCATCACCGCGAGTACTCTGCAGGGGTCCTTCGAGAAGTGCTTTGATGCCGGCATGGACGATGCGCTTCCGAAGCCGGTCGAGATGCCGCGCCTGGAGGCGATGATCGAAACCTGGATGCCGCGCGGCGACGGGGTGGACGCGGAACCCGCCGAAGAGGCGGAGGATGACGTCCCGGGCGGACCCGAACCGGACCCCGCGTCCCCGGTCGATCCCGCCGCCCTGGCGGCGATGTTCGGCGACGATACGGCGATGGCGCGCGAGATCCTGCGGGACTTCGTTGGCCCGTCGTGGACGTATGTGCGCGACATCGAGGGCGCCATTGATTCCCGGTCCGCGGATGCGGTCGCCAAGGCCGCCCACAAGCTCAAGTCATCCTCGCGCGCGGTCGGCGCCAACGCGCTCGCCGATCTGTGCTTGGCCCTGGAAACCGCCGGAAAGGCCGGTGACTGGACGGCCATCGACGCCGAAAGCCCGAAGCTCGACGGCGCCATGCAGGCCGTCGCCGACTACGTGGACAACCTGTAACAGAGCCGAAGTCGACGCCAACCCGGACGCGAAGGGGCCGGTCTCAAGGACCGGCCCCGGCATACGTTCGGGATTTTGCGGTTTCGGCTACTTGAAGAGCTTCTTCAGCTTCTCGCCGGCCTGGCCGACGCCTTCCTTCACCGCCTCGCCGGCGCCGCCGGCACCCTCGGTGACGCCCTTCATGCCCTCTTCCATCATCTTGCCGGCATCTCCCGCACCCTCGGTGATGCCCTTGGTCACGCCTTCCAGTGTCTTGCCGATGTCGATGTCCAGCATCTGACCCAGGTCGACGCCCGACATGATGCCGCCAATCCGGTCGGTGATCGACGCAATGACCTCCTGCGCCACCTCGGCCGGTGTCGCTCCGCCCTCATCCTTGCCGATGTCGGTGAGATGGATTTCGGGCAGGGTCTGCGAGGCTTTCTTGCCGGCGAAGCCCTTGGCGCTGACCGCGACTTCGGCACCGCGGACGTAGAGGTTCTCGATGATCAGCTTCGGGCCCTCCGAGCTGGAACCGCCGCTGCTGCCGCCGCCACCGCCGCCGGCCGCCGCGGCGAACGCTTCGGCGTTCTTCTGGATCGTCTCGATGTTGCTCGTGCCGGCGCCGAAGTCGTACTCGTAGGTGACCGCCGGACGGTCGACGACGATCTCCTTGATGACGATCGTGTCGCTGCCGATCGAGCCGGCGTCGATGGTCACCGCGATCGCGCCGAGCTTGAACGCGTAGTCGGTCTCGAACCCCTGTGGGTTGCCGATGTCCAGGCCGCGCAGCGCGGCACGAGCGTCGCCTATGTCCACCTCGGCCTCGGACAGGGTCACCGAGGTCTGGGTCACCCGGGGGCCGACGTCCTCGACCGCTTGCTTGATGATTTCGCCGATGTTGGAGAACAGAAAGTATACGGCTCCGCCGATCACCACGACGATGACCAGCAAGCCGATCAGAAGCCCACGCAGCATGATGCGATTCCTTCGGTTTTACTCAACGGCACCGGAGCGGGCGACGGGTCCGTCCGCGCCGTGCGCCGGTCTCCATCATTAGGCGTTGGAGAACGGCCCGGTCAACGCTTGATTGGGAAACCTTCGGTGTCCGATGATCCGGAGGTTGTTGCCGCCGGACACCTGCGGCCCCGCACGGAGATGGACGACATGAAGATCGAAGTCATTTTCGATCCTGGCTGTCCCTGGTGCTACATCGGCAAGCGCCGCCTCGAACAGGCGTTGGCCCTGCGTCCGCACGTCACGCCGCAGATCGGCTGGTGGCCGTTCCTGCTCAATCCGGATTTGCCGCCCGAGGGGCTCGACCGCAGCACCTACCTGGTGCGCAAGTTCGGCAGCGAAGCCCGGGTCGGACGGGTGTTCGGCGCCATCGCCGATGCCGGACAATCGGTCGAGATCGATTTCGCCTTCGAGCGCATCCGCCGCACGCCAAGCACCGTCGACGCCCATCGGCTGATCCGCCGCGCCGGCGAGGCCGGAAAGGGGCAGGCCGCGGTCGAAGCGCTGTTCTACGAGCACTTCGTCAACGGGCGCAACGTCGGCGACATCGACGTTCTGGTCCGCGTCGCCAAGGGCCTCGGGCTCGCCGCCCCGGCGACGCGGCGGTACCTGGAAAGTGACGAGGATGTCGCCCTGATCCAGGACGAGAACGCCCGCGCCCATCGGCTCGGGGTCAACGCCGTGCCGACCTTCGTGTTCAACGGCGAAATGGTGATCTCGGGCGCCCAGGAGCCTCGCGTGCTGGCGCGGATGCTCGATGTCGCGGCGATGAGCGACGTGGCACCGTAGCCGGTTTTCGGGCTAGCGGATCAGCGGCGCGACACCAACCAGGCCGTTCTCACCGACCTCGAGGTTGAAGCTCAGGGCTTCCTCGCGGACGTCCTTGGGACCGCCGAAGACAAGCTCCTCGACGCTGGTCCGGCGGGGCGGATTGACCGGCACACCGCTGCCGTCCCAAGCCAGGAGAAGATCCGGGAACTGTGCCCCTTCGTACCGTGGGCCCGGCCACCGATAGGCATTGAACACGAACCGCCCGCCGACGCACGCCGACGCCAGCCAATAGAAGTCCTCGGACGCCAGCGCCAGCCCCTTGGGCGCCATATCGAAAAAGCCGCCGGCGGCCAGCGCCGCGTCGAGATCATCCATGTCCCTGTCGGCAAGCCGGACTTCGCCGATCCTGCCGCGTCCGGGGGCAAAGACATCGAGCGGCTCGCCGACAAAGACCGTGCCGACGTCCGTCGGGCCGATGACCCGGTAACGCAACATGTGGTTGTCGCTGCCGATCGGGCCGGTCTGGATGTCGTAGGTCCGTACCTGCTCGATGTAGACGCCGTTGTAGACGAAACGAAACCGCGCCGGCGCGCCCGGTCCACAGCCGGCCCGAAGGTCGTCACCGTTGAGGTAGCTGAACCAGGTCACCTTGCGGGCGGCGGGATTGCTCACGTCGCCCACCGATGCGCACCCCGCGAGCACCATGAGTCCGGCGGCCAGATGCGCGCCCGTCCTCACCATGGCCGGCCCGGCGATTCGATCGAGAAGCCTCTGAAATCCCACGCTAACTCTCCCCTCCACCGCCGATCACTGCTCGCCGCCCGGCCCCCAGGGCCGGATGGGAACCGTCGAGATGGAGTTCTTGGGGCTGCCGTCGATCAGCTTGTCACTGTACACGAGATACACCAGGACGTTGCGCTTCCGATCGAGAAACCGCACGACATGCGTACGCTTGAAAATCGCCGACGTGCGCTTGCTGAACACCTCGTCGCCGTCTTCGATGTCGTCCTCGATGGTGATCGGACCGATCTGCCGGCACGCTATGGAGGCTTCCGAGGGGTCTTCGGCCAGCCCGACGGCCCCTGAGATTCCGCCCTTTTTCGCCCGGCTGAGATGGCAGGCCACGCCCTTGACGGCGGGGTCGTCGAAGGCCTCGATGTTGATCTTGTGGTCCGGCCCGATCAGCTTGAACGCGGTATCCACGCTGCCGATCTCTTCGGCCAGAAGTGGTTGGACGGTCATCGTCAGCACTGCCACCAGCGGCAGGACAAGGCGCAACGGCATTTTTGGGTCCTCGGACTATGGGCGTTCCGCACCATATCATGCGGCTGGTCGGGTCCGCGCCTTCGAAGATCGGGCGTGCCTTCCCCTGCCCGGGTGTCAAACCTCGGAATCGGAGTTGTCGGAGATCCTTACAGCTTTTCGGCCGTTCTAAATTGGGCTCAACACATTGATTATCAGATGTTTTTCCGGTTTATATCTACTATTGCGCGATAAGCTTGGTCGCCCACAGTCGGATAATCTTACAACCCTCACGCCCGCCACCTCAGAGACAAAACATAACTCATTGATACGGAATATTTTTCCTGTCTTGGCACAGGGGTTGCATTAACCTGCGTGGATGAGTTTATTGCGTCGGGGGGCGCGTTTTGGAACAGGAGCACGTTCGTGTTTAACGATCGGGCCAATAACAAGACCAAGACCAGCGGCAGCCTCAAGGGGCGTTTGATCGGCGGTGCCGCTGCCATCGCGTTTCTGGGCTTGTCGAGCGCGGCTCACGCCGTACCGACCGGACCGGAAACCTTCACCGACATTGGCGTGACCTGGGAAAAATCCTTTCACCAGATCCTCGCCGAAACCGGCTACGAGCTAAACCGTATTTCCGACCACGCCGATGCGTTGTGGGAGATTGCGTCGAAGGACGCCGAAGTGCGGGCGCGGGCGCGTCATGCCGGATACGAGAACCAGTTTGGCGTCATGTCCTGGGACAACGGCCAGGCCGGCGCATTCCAGAGCCTGTTCACCGTTCGCGGACCGTCGGATTGGGAATCGGCCGACGAGGAATAGGTTAACCTCGGCAATCTGTTTGAACTCGGCGATACGTTCCTGCTGGCGATCCAGTCGCCGCACCGGACGTTCACCTCCGCGGATACGATCAATTCCGACGGCCTCGACCACATGGTGACGTGGGTCGACGCCGCGGACAACAACCACTACTTCGTCGGCTTCGAGGACACCCTCGGCGGCGGCGACATGGATTTCAACGATCTCGTCATTGAGTTGCGCCTCGTCATCGACGGCCCGATCGGACAGTCGATCCCCGAGCCGTCGTCGATTGCCCTGCTGGGCGCCGGGCTGGCTGGCCTCGGCTTGATCCGCAGGCGGCGCAAAACAACCTGAATTAACCCTCGACAGCACCCATTGCGGCGGCGCATTTCGCGACCGCCGCTTTTTTTTCCTAGAAATGGAAGCGCCCTACTGCGCCGGTTGTTCGACCGTGATGTCGCGGAAGATGGTCACCAATGTCGGGAGGTCGGGGATACCGGTCACGGTCAGATTCCGGTCTGCCTGATAGGCTTCCAGCGCCTTCACCGAATCCTCGCCGAACAGTCCGTTGATATCGCCCTGGAAGTATCCGGCGTCGGCGAGTTCGCGCTGAACCCGCCGCATGGTCTCGCGATAGAGCCTGTGGACCCGATCTCCGACCCGCGCCTCGATCAGCGGCGAAGCTTCCAGAACGCGCTGGGTGCGGATGGTGTTGGTCACCGCCCTGGCCATTTGCGTGAAATTCGCGTCCGGCTTCTTGCGGAATTGGTTTCGACGGCGTTCGCCATGATCTGCATATCGACGAATGGGGTGATGTCGTAGGTATCCGGAGTGAACTGGTTGATCGCCGAGACATAGCCTTCCAGCCATCCCAAGAACCGTGGAAACACCTCCGTGCGGTCGGCAGCGGCCTTGAGATGCTCGGAACAGGCGACCCGACCGGCACCCTTGGTCGCGAACCGGCCTTGAGAATCCGCCGCCTGCGCCGTCAGCGGCACGAACACGACCAGCGCGGCAGCGATCGTTTTCAACATCAGATCAGGTCCTTCATTTCGGGTAGGCTGATGGCGAGGCAGCGCGCTCCGGGCCCCGCCGACCGCGGCATGATACGGGCGCCCCACCAACGCGGGCAAGGTGGAAGTCCGGCATTCCCAGCGGTGCTTTCGCCCCCGCGACATCTATCCCGCGGCGATCCGCGACAGGTCGTTCATCAAGCCGCGAACACCGGTGAGGCGCCCCTGCGGTTCGTCCCACGCCCGCCGGTAGACAAGCTTGTGATCGGGCCGCAGCTTCGCCGTTCCCCGCTGAGCGGTGATGAATTCGACGAGGCCGACCGGATTGGCGAAATCGTTGGCGCGAAACGACACCACGGCCCCGCGCGGCCCCGCGTCAACCTTTTCCACGCCGGCATCCCGGCAAAGCCCCTTCAACTCGACGACGGCCAGCAGGTTCTCGACTTCCGTGGGCAGCGGACCGAAGCGGTCGATGAGTTCGGCGGCGAACGCGTCGATCTCGGCGCGGTCGACGACGTCGGCAAGCCGACGGTAGAGACCGAGGCGGACGGACAGGTCGGGGACGTAGGCGTCGGGGATGAGCACGCTGAGACCAATGGAGATCTGAGGGCTCCACTCGGAGCCCGAGTCCTGCGCGTCCTTGCCCCGCGCCGCGGCCACGGCTTCCTCGAGCAGTTGCTGGTAGAGCTCGATGCCGACCTCGCGGATGTGACCCGACTGCTCCTCGCCGAGGAGATTGCCGGCGCCGCGGATGTCCAGATCGTGACTGGCCAATGAAAACCCCGCCCCCAGCGAGTCGAGGGCCTGCATCACCTCGAGACGCTTCTGCGCCGCCGGCGTCACGCGTTTGCGCGGCGGCAGGGTGAGGTAAGCGTAGGCGCGGGTCTTCGAACGTCCGACCCGGCCGCGGAGCTGGTAGAGCTGGGCCAGGCCGAACATGTCGGCGCGATGAATGACGATGGTGTTCACCGCCGGCAGGTCGAGGCCCGACTCGATGATGTTCGTCGACAACAGGACGTCGTAGCGGCCGTCGTAGAACGCCGTCATCGTCGCCTCGAGGTCGCGCGCCGGCATGCGCCCATGGGCGCTGACCACCTTCACTTCCGGCACCAGCTTCGCCAGCCCCTTGGCGACGTCGGCCAGGTCCTCGATCCGCGGACACACATAGAACGTCTGTCCGCCCCTGTAGTGTTCGCGCAGGATCGCCTCGCGGAGGACCACCGGGTCCTCGGGCAGGACGAACGTCCGCACCGCAAGCCGGTCGACCGGAGGCGTGGCGATGAGGCTCATCTCGCGCACGCCGCTCAGCGCCATCTGCAGCGTCCTCGGGATCGGCGTGGCGGTCAGGGTGAGGACGTGGACGTCAGCCTTCATCGCCTTCAGCCGCTCCTTGTGGGCGACGCCGAAGTGCTGCTCCTCGTCGACGACCAGGAGGCCGAGATCCCTGAACCGGATGTCCTTGGCCAGCAGCGCGTGGGTTCCGATGACGATGTCGACCGTACCGTCGGCCAGTCCCGCGCGCACGGCCTTTGCGTCCTTGGCGGAGACCAATCTGGAGATCTGTTCGACGCGGATCGGGTAGCCGGCGAACCGGTCGCGGAAATTGAGGAAGTGCTGGCGGCAGAGCAGCGTCGTCGGCACGACCACCGCGACCTGGCGCCCGTCCATCGCGGCAATGAAGGCGGCGCGAAGCGCGACCTCGGTCTTGCCCAAGCCGACATCACCGCAGATCAGGCGGTCGGCCGGCCGGCCGCTGCCGAGATCGTCCAGGGTGTCGGCGATCGCCCGCGCCTGGTCCTCGGTTTCGGCATAGGGGAAGCGTGCGCAGAACTCCTCGAACAGGCCGGAGGGCGGGTTGAACACGTCGCCACGGCGCACCGTGCGTTCGGCGGCGACCGCGATGAGGCGCTCGGCCATGTCGCGGATGCGCTTCTTGAGGCGTGCCTTCCTCGATTGCCAGGCGGCCCCGCCGAGGCGGTCCAATTGCGCCGCCCCGGCATCCGATCCATAGCGGCCGATGAGTTCGATGTTCTCCGCCGGCAGGTAGAGCTTGTCGCCGCCGGCATAGGTCAGCCACAGGCAGTCGTGGGGCGCGCCCGCCACTTGGATGGCTTCCAGGCCCTCGTAGCGGCCGATGCCGTGATCGACATGCACGACCAGATCGCCGGCCGTCAACGACGACGCCTCGGTGATGAAGGCCTCGGCCCGGGTCCGCTTGCGCGGCGGACGGGTCAGCTTGTCACCGAGAATGTCCTGCTCGGTGATAACGGCAAGATCGTCGGTCGTGAACCCGCGTTCGAGGTCGAGGACGGGCAAGGCCACGCTGCCGGGTTGCATGGCGAGCGCTTCGCTCCAGCCGTCGACGGCCGTGGGCGCGCGAATGCCATGCTCGGCAAACACCGCGGCGATCCGGTCGCGTGACCCTGCGGTCGCCGCCGTGACCATCACCCGTCGTCCCTCACCGACGTGCCCGGCAATCCGCTCCGCGACGGCGTCGAACACGTTGACCTCGGTGCGCAGCCTCGATTCGGCGAAGTCGGCGCCCGGGCGTCCACCCGCATCCACCCCCCCGAAGGCTTCGGTGGCGAACGGCGACAAGGCGGCGACCGACCGCCCACCGAGCAGACGCTCCCATCCCTCGTGGTCCAGGTACATGCGCTCGGGCGGCACGGGGTTGTAGGTGATGCCGGCGGCGCCGAACCCAGACCCGGCGACGTTGGTCCGGGCCGCGTAGTATTCGGCAATCAGCTCGATGCGCGTGTCCCTGGCCTCCTCGGCGCGATGGTCGAGGACGATGGCCGCTTCGGGGACGTAAGCCGCAACCGTTTCCAGGCGCTCGTGGAACAGCGCCAGCCAATGCTCCATGCCCAGATGCCGCCGACCCGCGGACACGGCCTCGTAGAGCGGGTCGTCGCCGGACGCGACGCCGAACAGCTCCCGGTAGCCGGAGCGGAACCGCTCGATCGCCTGGGCATCGATGAGCACCTCGCTGACCGGGCGCAGGATTATCGACTCCACCTGGCCGATGGTGCGCTGGCTCACCGCGTCAAAGGTTCGGAAAAACTCCACTTCGTCGCCGAAGAAGTCGATGCGCACCGGCTCGGCTTGGCCGGTCGGAAAGATGTCGACGATCCCGCCGCGGACGGCGAACTCGCCCGGCTCGTGGACCGTGTCGCTGGAGACATAGCCGGCGCCGACGAGAAAAGCGGTGAGATGCTCGAGTTCCACGCGGTCTCCCCGTCCGACGCTCATCGACGCGGAGGAAAACACTTCCGGTGGCGGCACGAGCTGAAGCAGCGCCGACACCGTCGTCGGGATCACCCGCCGCCCTGGCCCCCGGTCTTCGGCGGCGAGTCGGCTGAAGGCGTCGATGCGGCGGCTGACGATGGCCGGGTTCGGCGAGACCCGGTCGTAAGGCAGGCAGTCCCACGCCGGGATCTCGAGGCATTCGATCTCCGGCGCGAAGAACCCGATGGCCTCGCCCATGCGCGCCAGACGCGCATCGTCGCGAGCGACGAACAGGACGTCGCGACCATCGCCCGACAGCTCGGCGACAACGAGAGCGTCGAAGCCCTCCGGCGCGCCGGCGATGGTCGTCCGGCCGGGTTCTGCGAGGCGAAGCGAAGGTATCGTCAACGGGCCGAAAGCGCGTTCTTGAACGCCAGCAGCCGCTCCATCACCGGGTGTTTGAGGTTCGGCGGCACCGGCTCCTTTTCCATCACCCAGTTGTAGAGATCGATGTCGTTATGGTTCATCAGCAGGGATTCGAACCACGCCACATCCTCGTCGGTCATCGAGGCGATGTGCTGATCGGCGAAGCCGCCGAACAGATGGTCGTTCTCCTTCATCCCGGTATGGTGGCTGCGAAACAGCACCCGTTTGCGATTGTTGTCCAGGGAATCGGGCATTGGTGTCCTCCTATGATGATTGTCCAGCGGGATTTTGCTGTCCCGTGATTTTGAAGGCCGGGAAGTCCTCGAAGACCCAGCCGTTCTTGAGCGTGTCGTAAATGATCTTGAGGAGTTTACGCGCCGTGGCGATG
>Ga0209568_1001004_pt1 | contig 10452 bp, 10 predicted proteins | sample WorMetOlspDAHAB2_FD_187406 | JGI IMG/M metagenome (GOLD analysis project Ga0209568, IMG submission 187406) | Marine gutless worms symbiont microbial communities from Max Planck institute for Marine Microbiology, Germany - Olavius sp. DAHAB.2... ...
GGAACCATTGCCACTGGCAGTGGGTTTGGCGCTCTAATAGGCTATACTCCCTCTTCCTCCGGGAGAGGGCCGGGGAGAGGGGATCAAAACAAGTCCACGCAAACCATTTAAAAACTTACCACTACCTTTTTTCATATTCCCTATGGGAACCAATCCAAAACCACACAATTTCACCATTATCAACAATATCCACTGCCCTATAATCAATATTGATTCGTACTGAATAAATAGGTTTACTGGAATTAACACGTTTGAATTGTAAACTCGGATGATATGGGTTTTGTTTGAATCGAGAATAGGCAATTCTCGCCTGTTTTTGAGTGTCTTTAGTCAAGTCAGAATATAATTTCCTAAACTTTTCAGTCGCGTGTGAAATCACAACGTATCCAAGTCTAAAGGTTTGGTTTTTCCAGCATGATGCTCTTTTAATGCCCCATCTGCGAGGTCAGTTAAAAAATCTTCAGATTCGGCAAACAGAGAATCCCACTTTTCTTCCGCCAATAACTCATCCAGCAACCATCTTGCAAGCATATTCTGCTGTAAGTCCGGAAGTTTAGATGCTTCCGTAAATGCGCGTTCAAGCAAGTGTGTCATTTTGTTTTCTATTGGTTAATGGGTAACAAAATCAGCATCCCGGATATTCATTGCATACCCAATGCTTTGTCATTCCGATAGGGATTGTCGGAATCTGCCGATGCAGGAAGATAGCAAAAACAGATGTTGGGCACGGGCACCGCCAAGGCGTAATTGTTCAGCCCCCCCATTGTTTTGCCATCCCTGGCACCTGGATTCCGGCAATCCCTACCGGAATGACGGGGGTGGAGGTCGAACGGTTACGCCAAGGCAGCGCACCCCTGCCCAATCTACCTGATTTATCGTGCCTCCACGCGATACGGCGCACTCCCGTAGAAATCATTTTTAGCCGCAAATAAACCAAGCACCGTCGATGATAACGAGCTGATCTCGACTGATTTGCGTTTATTTGGGGATCTATATATGTGACTAGCCACGGAGGGTGGTGTTTTCCTTTACAGCCTGGATGAAATCCGGAAGTTTGGTAACCCTCCCTTCAATCCGACCCCTCCCAAGTCTCTTGCCATAGTTTTAGCTAGCTATGTATATAGGTCCCTTTATTTGCGTCCATTTGCGGCAAAAAAACCGGCTATCAGGTCCGCTCCCGCAGCCATTCGGCAATGCCCGGCGCCAGCATTTTCTGGGCCTTGCCGCCGACATAGATCCCGATGTGGCCGGAGGGGATAGCCATCTCCGTGTAGTCTTTGGTCCCCGCCTTTTCTCCGAGTATCTTCGAGCAGTGCGGCGGCACCAGGTGGTCGGCCGTCGCATAGCAGTTGAGGATCGGCATGGTGAGATTGCCCAGGTCGACGAGTCGGCCGCCGATCATTTTCTCGTTCCTGACCAGCTGGTTTTCCGTCATGAAATCCCGCACGAACTCCCGGTAGGCCTCGCCGGACGCATCCGGACCGTCGAACAGCCATTTCTCCATGCGCAGGAAGTTCAGCATCGCCCGCTCGTTGTCCAGGATGTCCAGCATGTCATGATACTTGCCGAAGTTGAGCGCGAAGGGCTTGACCAGGAGGAAGGTGAAGTTGAGGACGTCCGCGGGCACATTGCCGTAGGCATCGACCATCAGGTCCACATCCACGCCTTTGCCCCAGTTGAAGAGCAGTCCGATCTCCGGGTTCTGCTCGTCCCAGCCGGGATGAAAGTCGATGGGGGTCACGGTCAGGACCATGTTGGCGACCTTGTCCGGGTGCAGCGCCGAGTAGCAGGTGGCGAGGGTACCGCCCTGGCAGATCCCGAGGAGATTGACCTTGTCGACCCCGTGACGCTCACGCAGGAAATCGACGCAATTGTCCAGATAACCGTTTATGTAGTCGTCCACGGTGAGGTACTTGTCCGCCGGTGCGGGGTCGCCCCACTCGATCAGGTAGGTATCCAGCCCCTCATTGACCAGGTTGCGCACCAGGGAACGGTCTTCCTGGAGGTCGGCCACCAGGTAGCGGTTGACCAGGGCATAGACGATGAGCACCGGGGTTCCGAGCAGGTCGTCCCCGTCCCGGGTCGGCAGGTAGTGAAAGAGCCTGAGCTTGTCTTCCGTATAGACGGTCTCCTTGGGCGCGGTGCCGATGTCCACGTCCTCGTCCTTGAGATTGCTCAGGAATTCGAGGCCCTTGGTGATCTTGTCGTTGATCTCCTTGATCTCTTTGACGGCATCCTTGGGTTGGATATCGATGGGTAGCTGCATGGATCTTCTCCAAAGGGTAGGAATTGCGTTCGGGAGGGCACGACTCAAACGGCAGGTTCCGCACGCGTTGCCGTCTTATTGCGGGCGGTTGTCTTCTTCGCCGTTCTTTGCGTCGTCTTTTGCGGCTCGACCTGTTTGATCGCATTCTGTGCCGTCGGTTTGGCCTCCACCTCGGCTTTCGTTGCCGGCTTGGCTTCCGTAGCTGGCTTTGGCTTAGCTTCCGTGGCCGACTTGGCCTGCTCGTGCACGGCCTTTTTCAGGGCCTTGACCTCCTTGCGCAATTCGTACAGGGTCTTGTAGGCATCGTCGAGCTCACTACGGGTCGGCAGGTTCAGACCTTTCAGGACCATCTCGACCACTTCCTGCTGCTGGATCTTGAAAGACATGCCGGCCGTCGACAATCTGCGCTGTGCCGCCAGATATTCCTCGGAGGCGTACATCCGGGTGAAGACCTGATCGGCGGATTCGAGCCACAGGCGATTCAGGTCGCGCACGCTCCGCATCTTCTCGCCTTTCTTGCTCTTCTCCACCAGGGCTTCCATCACGGTTTCCACCGCTTTACCCATGGCCCCGGTCGTCATCTTATTGAAGTCGAGCATCACTTTGCGCAGATCGACGAAGGCATCGAAGGCCCGTAGGAGCTTGGCCTGGTGTTCGCGCGTGACGCCGATACTGGGAATCTCGGCAAACCCGACGAAGGGCCCGGTCTGGAAGTCGTCCTGCCCCATCTTGAGTAAGCGGCCCAACCCCGTCGATCCCCCCAGCATCATTTCGCCCAGATGCCCACTGCCGGTCGCCTCGATTGCCGACGAGAGCCAGGGTTTCAGCAGGGGGCCCCACTCGCTCAGGTAGGATTGCCAGAGGGCCTGGGTGTTCTTGGACATCTCGAACATGTCGCCGGACACCCCGGTGAGCTGTTTGAACCAGTCGGTCGTGAAGCCCGACAGGGGGGAGCGCCAATCCTGGCCGGTCCCGAGCTTGGGAGCGACCAACTGCCAGGCGCGGGTCAGCAGCTCCAGGTTGCGCATCATCGAGAACTGGCTGCCGAAGACCTGATGACCGGCATCCCTTGCAACGCCGGTCGAGTCCGTCCACAGCGACATCGATTGCTGAAACCATTCCATGGGGTTCATCGAAAAGGCCTGTGGTTTCGGTTGGGCACCCACGGCGCGACCGGCGAGATCTTGCCAGCTGTCCCAGACGTTCTTCTGCGCCTCGGTCCAGGTCTTCAACATTTGTTCGGCCTGTTCGGTCCAGTCCGCCATAGGATGCCTCCTAACCAGAGTTATTGGTAATATTCTAATCAAGCGAATTATTCATATAATGATTCACCGCGGCACGGAATGCGGAGACATCATTAAGGAATAGAGGCTCGAAATAAGCACTTATTTATACTACACTGCCGACTGACCTGCAACACGACCAGGTTGTGAGTCCCGCGGGCGATTTCTTCGCTGAATCGCCTTATTGCAGAAGATCCGCGGGTAATGGTTAAGGTATAAATGGAAACATCGCCTCTGGCAATGGGTAGGGCGCACTACAGGCTACACCCCCTCTCTCCCCCCCCCCGGGAGAGGGCCGGGGAGAGGGGATCGAACAAGTCCACGCCAGCCATTTAAAAATTTACCACTACCGATCCGCGATCTGATAATCTTTAATGCGCAAGCTGCAGGTTTGGAATCTTCCCGCTATCCTGGGCACTATTCCCGCAGGCAGCGTTTTTCCACCATTTTTTCCACCATAAAATAACCTGAGGAGGTATGGAGTGGACGTAAAAGGCAGTGTAGTCGTCATCACGGGCGGAGGTACCGGCATCGGCGCCGCCGTGGCCAAAAACCTGGCCGCGGACGGGGCCAAAATCGCGCTCGCCGGCAGGCGCATCGAGCGTCTGGAGCAGACGGTCAAGGAGATCAAGGAGGCGGGCGGCGAGGCGATTGCGGTAAAGACCGATGTCACCAAAGAGGAAGACCAGAGCCAGCTGATGGATAAGGCGATCGAGACCTTCGGCTCCCTCGACGTGGTCCTGGCGAATGCGGGGAGCTTCGCCGACAGCCTGATGATCAACACCGACAAGAGCACCGGCAAGGTCAAGAGCGTCATGACCACCGAGCAGTTCAAGTCGGTCGTTGACACCAATCTTATCGGTACCTTTCTCACCTTGCGCGAGGCCGCCCGGCGTATGGTCGACAGTGGTAAGGAGGGTCTGTTGCTGATTACTTCCTCGATCAACAGCACCGGCCAGATCGGACAGCTCAACTACTCTTCGACCAAGGTCGCGCTTACCCTGTGGCCGAAGATTCTGGTAGGCGAGTTTCACCTGAAGCACCTGCCGATCCGGGTCGTCGGCATCTCACCGGGCTACACGGCCACGGAAATCCTCAAGGGCATGAACGAGACGGCCCTGGAGGTAATCCTCAAGGACGTCCACGTCGGCCACCTGGTCGAGCCGGAAGAGCTCGCCGGCACCATCAAGCACGTCATCACCAACGACTCGATCGACGGCACCACCATCGAGGTAACCGGCGGTCTGGTCTACGGACCGCGGGCCCGCGCAAAATAGCCTCCCGCTGGGGCACCCCCGCCGCGGGTACCGTGTTCCCTTATAAGCTTGGACGCGGTGCCCGTGGTTGGAATGATCGCCTGCAGGGCTGTGAGCCCTTCTATAACAGGCCCCGTAATGGAATCGAATAACACCGAATAATTCAGGATTGCTATCAATTCACCGGCAGCTTGGCCCGGAGTGCCTCACGGTCGAACCACCAGTCGTCCTGGACCAGGACATCCACTACATTCCGCAGGCGCACCAGGAACTTGTCGGGCTCCTTGAGCTCGAGTCGCTCCATCCAGCGGTCGAATGCCTCCTGGCTATCCACCTTGGCGTGACGCCTGGCAACTCTGCCCAGGGTTTGGCTGACCAGGAACATCAGGTTCTCGCGTTGCTGGCCGGAGGCCCGCACGTCGGCGAGAAACAGGGCGGTGGTAGCGGCCACGGCAGCGCCGTCCGCGTCGTCCGGTGTTTCGTCTACCACATGGGTCAAGAGCGTCACGGAGAGCTCCGGATCCATCGGATAGGTGACCGTGAGCCAGATGCCCTGGCCCAGGGCACTCAGGGAGTCGGGCTGATCGCACTGGAACAGGACATCGCAGGCGTCGGCGGCGGATTCGAAGTCCTCCACTCGGATGAAGGTGTCGAGCGCTTCACGACCCAGCGGCCAGGCCTCTTCTCCCCGCTTCAGATTGACCAGAGTACGCGCCAGCTGCAGCTTGACGGCGGCAATGTCCTGCGGAACACCGGCGCTTCGCACCAGCTCCCGATGCCGGTCCCGCAGGGCCTGCAGGTGGGACTCCAGAGCGGCTTCCCGGGCGCTGCGGTCGATGACCGATTCGGCGGCGGTATCCCCGAGCCGGGGACCCTGCGGATCATAATGCTTCATGGTTTCTGCCTGGATTTTTCACGGTAATGATTTTCCGTTCGCTCAGGTAATCGGCTAGGGTATCCGCTATTGCGGCGTGGCCTTCTTCCGCATAATGCCCATAACAAATCGCTTGGGCGATTTCACAGGGATTGCGACCCCCGAGATACTCGATCAGTCCCGATCCCGTATTGAGATACTCCAGACCGGCTTGCTCCAGCTTCGCCAGCAACGGCTGGTATGACCAGCGCTTGGTCTCACGGTAGTACTCGATATCATGAGCATTGGGAATCAGCGTGAGCAAAGGGCGTTTGCCCAGCCTCTCAGCCGCTGCGATGAATCTCTTCATCACAGCAAAGGTTATCTCCAGGGCGCCTGAAGGGTGGTCGGGCTCGTAAAACCTGGCCCAGACCGGTACGCCCTCGATTTTTGCAAGGACGTGTTCATTGCCGAATGCCCGCAGTATCGAGAAGGAATAGGGGAAGCTCAGGCGCCGAATCCCGGAATTACCCCCCGGGAGAAAATACTTATGCGTTAAGAGCGATTCGGGATGCTCCGCCAGAATCTCGGCCTGGTCGCGCGACGGAGCGGGAAGAGGAATCAGCTTTAAGGCGCCGTTCTCGAGTACGAAGCGAGGCTTTAACGAAAGCGTCCGAATCCCGAAGATCAGATTGCCCATCTGATTGACATGGCGACGCACATCTCCCGAAAACAGATTGAGCAGGACGATCGGTGCTTCGTCGCCGTCCTTGCTTTCAAAGTAAAGCAAGGCTTGATCGAGACCGAAACCGGGAATGCCGTAGTTGGCCACCCGACAGCCCAGCTTCCTCGACAGCAGGTTGCTCCAGGCGTGCGTGTCGTCGACTACCGCGCCGAAAGTAAAGGAATCCCCGTAGAGCGAGACGCAGGCGGCACCGGGTTCGGGATAAGCCGGAATCGGACGCGAGCCGGTTGCGTCGAACAGCTCTTCTTTCATGCGCCCGGACGGCCAGCCCAATACCTCATGTCGGTCGGCCAGATAGGATTCGTAAGCCTCCACCGACGGCTGGTTATAAAAGACCAGTCTCCTCTGAAGGATGCGGCCGACGAGAAAGGATGAGACCTCTATGAGCGCGAATAAGCATACCCCCAGTATTGCGGTGAAAATCCAATTCCGCCTCATAATTCCCCTTCAAAGGGCACCTTGAAAAATACGATTCTCGTAAACGGCGTGTCCGTATATCGCTCCGCATAACCGGTTGGCAATGGATCGCAGCGGAATTGCCAGTCCGAGTTGATGCGGTTGTTATGCATCTTTCTTTATATCAAGAACATATAGCTTTTATAAGTTTCGCAAGTTCTTTTTCAGTTTTTGATTCTATATATTTCTTATTCTTCGTCCCCCTACGATGGGCATGTGATTTTTCAGATATAGTTGCAATCTCAATGCATTTAGAGTTTTTTGGATCAAACTTTGGTACTTTCATATGTTCAAAACATGGTAGTGCCGATCTGCTTCCCGAGTAAAAAACCCCCTAACCAAGTTCGAACAGACAACGAATTAAGGAAACCACAGAGGTAATGAGCTTCCTTCTCAGAATCTAATGAGGAAAAATATAGTTTGTGATCGGGAACAATAAGTGTATTTGGCAAAATAGAATTGGTATGTTGAGATATTACAGAAGCCCGAAACGATTTTGGATCTTGCTGCTCCATCCAGACAACCTTGAAAGGACTAAACGAATATTCTCCTACGCAGTAAATAACATAAAACGGTAAGTGCTTTTGATAACGCTTATAGGATGACCTGTTTCTTAGGATATCCTCATAATTTTTAAAATATGGGTTGTGGTAAATTTTTAAGTGGTTAAAGCAGAGAGAGAGGGATAGTGGTAAATTTCCAAACTGATAAGAGGGTGCAGTTGCCAGCTATCAGGTCCTGACAACTGCCTCCTGCACTCAGGACTCTCGATCACTCTATCAGTTATAAATTTACCACCACCAAAATATGGTAATGGTTAAGGTTTAAATCTAACCATCGCCGCTCGCAGTAAGTTTGGCGCGCTATAGGCTACACTCCCTCTCCCGCCGGGAGAGGGCCGGGGAGAGGGGATCAAAACAAGTCCACGCAAACCATTTAAAAACTTACCACTACCAAAACTTTTAAGGCGATCAACTACAGCCTCAGAAAGATGTGGCTCAACTTCCGGTATGTTACGAATTTTCTTTAAAAAGCGGGTAAAGGGCTGACCATGAGATATCGCATCTTCGCAAGCCAGCAGTACATGGCCCATGACTTGTGCATGAACAAGTTCCCATGGGATTTCCAAAACAAAATGTTCTATTTCTGTATCAAGAAAATACTCCAGAAACCTGTGGCCGTCATTATCTTCTTTCTCGACTGGAACATTGATTGACTCTGCAAGGTATACCGGGAGTTCGATATCATACCCAAGGTCAAAAACAAGGTCATAGCATTGATAAAATATAGTTTGCGCGAGTGGAAATTACAGCTAGCGGGTTTAGGTCAAGCCCTTTAACATTTGTTAGAATTGTGGTGAGCGTTTCAAGAGGAGACAAACCAGCATCAATACAACCTTGCTTTAACCTAATAATTGCTTCGACCAAAAATGTGCCAGAGCCGCAGGCCGGGTCTAAAATTTTGATGTTGGGGTCTCCTTGATAACCTGCTTTGTCAAGAACATGCTGGGTCAACCAATCTGGCGTGTAGTACTCGTCGAGATCGTGTCTAATTTGTTCGTCAACTAAAGAAGAATAAAATTCTTTAAGCAAATCCTGCTTGGCTTCTGGTAATAAAATGGCGCTTGCCGGTTCGAACTCTAAAAACTTGCGAGCAACTCCTCGAATTGCATCTGCCAAAGGCTGAGAGCGTTCATTCATATACCAACTAAAAAAATCACCTTCTAAAAAATTGCTGATACGATAGCGGCGATAGTATTCACCATTCTCAATACGTGTCATTACTGAATGGAGGTCGTCAATTGTAGAAGTTGCCACGACTTCCTCACATACGGAAAAGGTGCTGTGTGTTGAGATAGATAGCAGCTCAGATGTAACTATCTTGACAACGAGGCTATAGTAGCTATGCATTGCAAATAAGATATGCGAAGTATCCTTGGTTGCAATACCGTTATCTGTTGACCATTTTTTAAGGATGAAAGCTGGTCGAAACGATATGTAGAAACCTGTTCGAATAAACGCTTCCATTCTCTAAAAAGCATATTTGTTTTGTGCCGAGGCTTGGATAAATGTGAACACATTACACGTATTAACTCTTGTGCAACGGTTGATTCTTTGCCAAATGCAGTGCTAAGTAAAGTTGCTGTGAGTGGTTTGCGTTGAAGAGAACGAAAAGCATGTACAAGAAAAAGCAGTGTGCTTTCAGTAATAGGCAATGGACGTGACCATTGCCAAAATTTCGAATTGGAACGGCAGTAAACGAGAGTAATTCCGTCACATATATATCCGAACCATTGACCACATGCAATGGAATCACTTTTATGGCCACCAGTGATTCGGTCTAGGTATCTCTCAATTTGTTGCTTTGCCTCTTGCATATTTTTTAGAGATGAAAGAATTTTTGGAGCCTTATAGTCATAGACAATGTGACCAAAGACCCCGTCTGGCCTATCGGCATCGACTTGTGAGAGCCCCATACTCTTCAATGTTTCGTTGACATGAGGATCAAAATCAATCCCAAAATCCGCAAGGCATTCTTTTAATATTTGGTTGAATTCACCTTCGAGTTTTGATTCAGACCTTGCTGTGTTAGCGACTTTCTTGATTCTGTTTATATACTCAGTAATAGCCATTAAATATTATCCTTTGGGTGTTCGTGTTTTATGCATAACAATGCGTTGGAATCGCCTGACGGGTAAAAACGTCTATTTTTCCGGGCGCGTACAAATTGCTTTTCGATTCATCTTCCAAGCCGACTCCCTTCGGTCGCTGACGATGCAACGGCCGGGAAGACCTGCGGTACCTGATAAGGCGCTAACGGATCAAGCCGCTGAATGCGGCCTCCAGCCGATCTTCCCAATCCTCGGGCGTATCCGGGTAGGGAGGCGTCACGTCCATGCGGAAGAAACGTTCCCCACTGCGTGCAACCTCCTGCACGAGGGGGAGCAGCGCCTCGAAAGACTCGACCTCCTTATGGGCTACCAGAATATCACTCAGCTGCAGCATAGCGGTCCCCGTGGGTTCAGGCTCATCGCCGAATATGTAGACGCCGGCGTCGGAAAACAACCGGTCGTGCCCGGCAGGGAAGAGGGATTGGTCTGCGAACGCGGCGGTATCGAGTGATTAGTTGTCAGGGGGCAGAATCTGACAACTGATATCAGACGGGCCGCTGGGGGGCGGCTCAGCTCCCCGACAGCTTCGGCCCGTAGGCCGAACCCGCTGGCAAAACCATTCGGTGGTGTTCTAATTTTGTTGTTTCTGGTTTATAGGGTACCTTAAGCTCCCCATGATAGGGAGTTTTCAAGGCACCCTATACTCGGCGGCAACAAAATTAGAACACCACCAACCATTCCTATCGACGGCCCATATTCAGTATAGAGTACTGAGTGGTGAGTGATCGAGATCAATCTTTCCCGCCACTCATCACTCGCCACTCATCACTCAGCTTGATCTGGATCAAATTATTTCCTGATTAGCAATGAGATTCAGCCATCCGAATCCAGCCTTCCGGGCGTGGGCCACAGGCCACCGCAGCCACCAAGAGTCGGTTGGGCAGCGCGCGCAGATCAAAGCGCCGACTGAAGCGATAGGCGA
>Ga0209568_1001006_pt1 | contig 10450 bp, 9 predicted proteins | sample WorMetOlspDAHAB2_FD_187406 | JGI IMG/M metagenome (GOLD analysis project Ga0209568, IMG submission 187406) | Marine gutless worms symbiont microbial communities from Max Planck institute for Marine Microbiology, Germany - Olavius sp. DAHAB.2... ...
ATCGTCGCAAGTGAAGTCTGTGCGTAGGGGAATGCCGCGTGCCATGGAAAAACTCCTCTGTTTTCCATGTTGAATCACACCCCGCCTAACAGTCCCTTAATGAGTCAAACTTTTTACAGCTTGGTATTAGTTCTTGGCCTTGTCCACCAGGGCGTTCTCGGCGATCCAGGGCATCATGGCGCGCAAGCGCTCACCCACCTGCTCGATGTCGTGCTCGGCGCCGTGGCGGCGGAGCGCCTTGAAGTGGGGCTGGCCCACCTTGTTCTCGGTCATCCAGTTCTTGACGAAGGAGCCGTCCTGGATATCCGTGAGAATGCCCTTCATGCGGGCCTTGGTGTCGGCGTCGATGACCCGTGGGCCGGACGTGTAATCGCCGTACTCGGCCGTATTGGAGACGGAATAGCGCATGTTGGCGATGCCGCCCTCGTAAATGAGATCGACGATCAGCTTGACCTCGTGGCAGCACTCGAAATAGGCCATTTCCGGCGCGTAGCCGGCTTCCACCAGGGTCTCGTAGCCGGCCATGATCAGCGCCGTCAGGCCGCCGCATAGCACGGCCTGCTCGCCGAACAGGTCGGTCTCGCACTCTTCTTTGAACGTCGTCTCGACGATGCCGGCGCGGCCGGCACCCAGGCCGGCGGCGTAGCTAAGCGCGATGTCCATGGTGTTGCCGGACGCATCCTGGGCGACGGCGACCAGCGTCGGCACGCCGGCGCCGCGCTGGTACTCGGAGCGCACCGTGTGGCCCGGGCCCTTCGGCGCGATCATGAACACGTCAATGTCGGACCTGGGCTCGATCAGGCCGAAGTGGATGTTGAGGCCGTGGGCGAAGGCAAGTGCGGCGCCTTCCTTCAGGTTGTCGCGGACGTGATCGCGATAGAGGTCCGCCTGGCCCTCGTCCGGGGTCAGGATCATGAACACGTCGGCGTCCTTGGCGGCCTCGGCGGCGGACTTAACCGTAAAGCCGTCGTTCTCCGCCTTGACGGCGGAGCCTGAGCCCTCGCGGAGCACCACGGTGACGTCCTTGACGCCGGAATCGCGCAGGTTCAGCGCATGGGCGTGGCCCTGGCTGCCGTAACCGGCGATGGCGATCTTCTTGTCCTTGATCAGATTAACGTCGGCATCCCGATCGTAATAAACGCGCATTCTGGTATCCCTTCGATCCTTGCAGTTCGTATCTTGAAAATCAGTAGGCCACGTCCATGGCCCGGGTGCCGCGCGAGATGGCGGCGACGCCGGTGCGCGACACATCGGTCAGGCCCAGCGGCTCCATGAGGCGGATGAACGCGTCCAGCTTGCCGGTCTTTCCGACGATCTCGAAAATGAACGATTCATTGGTGCTGTCGACAACCCGGGCCCGGAAGATGTCGGCGATACGCAACGATTCGACCCGCTTCTCGCCCTCGCCCACCACCTTGACCAGGGCCAGCTCGCGCTCCACGGAAGCGCCGTCGATGGTCAGGTCCTTGACGTTGTGGACCGGCACCAGGCGCTGCAGCTGGGCCTTGATCTGTTCGATGATCATCGGCGTGCCGGTGGTGACGATGGTGATCCGGCTCAGGTTATTGGCCTGGTCCGTCTCCGCCACGGTGAGGCTCTCGATGTTGTAGCCGCGCCCCGAGAACAGGCCGATGACCCGCGCCAGCACGCCCGGTTCGTTGTCCACCAGGACGGCGATGGTATGGGTGTTGACCGCTTCGACTTCTGCGTTCACGTCGTTTTCTCCTCGGCGGCCCCGCCCGATCCCGGGCGAAGCGGCCCCCGTTATAGTTCAGTTCCCCTCGATTGCAACGCCGCTCGGGTCGCCGCCTAGACCAGCACCATGCCCTCTTCCGAGACCTGCTGCTCGGTCTCGTCGCCGGGGCCCAGCAGCATCTCGTTGTGGGCGGCACCGGACGGGATCATGGGGAAGCAGTTTTCCGCCTGGTCCACGTGGATGTCGCAGATCACCGCACGGTCCGTCTTGATCATCTCCTTGATGACGTCGTCCACCTCGCTGGGCTTGGTGGCGCGCAGGCCGACCATGCCGAAGGTCTCGGCCAGCTTGACGAAGTCCGGGAGGCTGGCCATGTAGCTTTCCGCGTAGCGCTCGCCGTGTAGCAGTTCCTGCCACTGGCGCACCATGCCCATGTAGAAGTTGTTGAGGATGAAGGACTTCACCGGCAGCCGGTACTGGGCGATGGTGGAGAGCTCCTGGACGTTCATCAGATACGACGCCTCGCCGGCGATATCGATGCAGAGCGCGTCCGGGTGCGCCACCTGGACGCCCATGGCGGCCGGCAGGCCGTAGCCCATGGTGCCGAGCCCGCCGGACGTCATCCACCGGTTTGGCTTCTCGAAGTGGAAGTACTGGGCGGCCCACATCTGGTGCTGGCCCACCTCGGTGGTGATGAAGGTCTCCTTCTTGGACTTCTTGGTCAGCTCATAGAGACGCTGTATGGCGTATTGCGGCTTGATGATCTTTTCGTCCTGCTTGAACTTCAAACAATCGACGGCCCGCCAGGAATCGATCTGCGCCCACCACTCCTTCAGGGCCTTGTCGTCCATCTTCGCCTGGCTCGAGCGCCAGACCTTGATCAGGTCCTCCAGGATATGGCCGATGTCGCCGACGATGGGCAGGTCCACGTGGACGTTCTTGTTGATGGAGGAGGGATCGATGTCCATGTGGATCTTCTTCGACCCCGGCGAGAAGGCATCCAGGCGCCCGGTGACCCGGTCGTCGAAGCGCGCGCCGATGCAGACCATGACGTCGCAATCGTGCATGGCCAGGTTCGATTCATAGGTGCCGTGCATGCCGACCATGCCCAGGTACTGCTTTTCCGACGCCGGGAAGGCGCCGAGGCCCATGAGCGTGAGCGTGCAGGGCGCGCCGGTCATCTTCACGAACTGGGTCAGTAGCTGGCTTGCCGCGGGGCCCGAGTTGATGACGCCGCCGCCGGCATAGATCAGCGGCTTCTTGGCCGCCGCGATCATCTTCACGGCTTCCTTGATCTCGGAGATCTCGCCCTTCACCTGCGGGTTGTAGCTCTTCACCTTGACCCGGCTCTTCGGCGTGTAGTCGCCGACAGCCATGAGCACGTCCTTGGGCAGGTCGATGACCACCGGGCCGGGGCGCCCGGCGAGGGCCACGTGGAAGGCCTCGTGCACGACCCGGGCCAGGTCATCCACGTCCTTGACCAGGTAGTTGTGCTTGGTGCAGGGCCGGGTAATGCCGGTGGTGTCCGCCTCCTGGAAGGCGTCGTTGCCGATGAGATGCGTCGGCACCTGGCCGGTGAGGCAGATCACCGGCACGGAATCCATGAGCGCGTCGGTGAGCCCGGTGACCGCGTTGGTGGCGCCGGGGCCCGACGTGACCAGGACGACGCCCACCTTGCCCGTGGACCGGGCGTAACCTTCCGCCGCGTGTACGGCGCCGCCTTCCTGGCGGACCAGGATGTGGCGGATGCGGTTCTGCTGGAAGATGGCGTCGTAGATGGGCAGCACGGCGCCCCCCGGATAGCCGAAGATCTCCGTGACGCCCTGTTCCTCGAGCGCCTTGAGGACGATTTCCGAACCGGTCATTTCTTTACTGGCCATGACGGCTGTCGCTCCTTCGTCTTTAAGTTCCGTTCCGGACGCCGGCGTCCGGCCCTTGCCCCATACTCGCGGCGGGCGGTCATCACAAGAACCTCTCAAGGCTCGATGAGAGACCGGCCGCCCCCACGATCTATTGGGGATTCCCGCGTTCCCAGGACCCGGCGGCGCCGGATATCCAACGGGAAGGGCCGCAACCTAATGGCTCCGGTCGGCGGGGTCAACACCTTATGGGGAATTTATGAAAAGATTTTTGGGATGATTCTATAATTTAATTACTCAAATTCTCATTTTTTTGTCAGATTCGCAAAGAATCCGTCCATTGACGCCGATTTTTCCCCTCACGGCAGTTTCTTGTTCAACTCGGCGATCACTTGGCGCGCGATTCCCAGCGCGCGCGTCGGACCCATGCCGGCGGTCAGGCGGGGGTCGTAGAGGGTGCGCACCAGGATTTCATCCGTGCGGTTCAGGGCCGTGGGCTGGCTCAGGTTGTTGAAGATGGAAGGCTGGACGATGTCGCTATCGTTGGTGAGCCCCAGCACCTGGGTCAGTTCCTCCAGCAAACAGGCACTCATCTCCTTCTCGCTGAGCTGGTTGTTGACCACCACCGTGGCCCAGACGACCTTGCCCTGCTTGTCGGCGGTGAGGAAATAGCAGACCCCGGGTCCGGCCAGCCGCTTCAACAACTTCGGCGGCGCCCTCGGCACCAGGAACGGCGCGTGCATGGCCAACCGGGGCACGAACTTGATCAAAAGGTTCGGTTGCTTGCCGGTCTTCCTGGCGTTCTCGGGCTTGATCCCGGTGAGCTTCACCAGGGTCCTCAGGTGTTGGCGGACCAGGCCGACCTGGGTCGCCGTCGGTTTCGCCTTGCTCAGTTTCAGCTCCGGCTTGGCGCCGGGCTTCCTGATCATCTTGCCATCCAGGGCGGCCAGGTTGACCCTGAGCGTATCGCTCCATTTCTTGGTCACCCCGGAGCCCTTGACGCCGTACTCCGAGCCATAGGCCACGTCGGCAAAGAACTTCAGCAGTTCCTCGTCGCTGGGCTTCTCGGCGGCCGCAAGGGGGCCGGCGACCAAGAGCACGACAAAGGCGGCGATGAGGCGGCGCATGGCCGTCAGCCTATCACGCCCCGCCGGCGCGGAGGAAATCCTCCGTTTCCGACCGGGCGGCATCCACGGCGGCATCACCGAAACCGGCGAAGGTCAGGTCGGCGGCCATCTGGCCGCGGAACCATGTCGCCTGGCGCTTGGCGAAATTGCGGGTCAGTTGCTTGGCCCGTTCCACGGCGTCATCAAGGTCCATGGTGCCGTCCAGATGAGCCAGAAGCTCCGGCACGCCGAGCGCCTTCATGGCCGGCAGGCTGGGGTCCAGGCCCAGGTCCCGGAGCGCCGCCGCCTCGTCCAGGCCGGCGGTTTCCAGCATGGTGTCGAAGCGGGCCCCGATGCGCCGGTAAAGGGCTTCGCGGTCCGGCGCCAGGACGATGTTCAGGAACCGGGCCGAAAGCGCTGGGTCGGCCGACTGCTCGGCCTGCCATTCGCTCAGGGTGCGGCCGGTGGCCATTTTCACGCAGTAGGCACGGATCAGCCGCTGCCGATCCCCCGGCGCCAGGCGCGCCGCGGCCTCCGGATCGATGGCCGCCAGGCGGGCGTGAAACCCCGGCGCGCCGAGGTCGTCCATCAACCGGCGCGCCGCCCCGACCAGCCAATCGGCGACCTTGGGCACCGGCGCGATGCCTTCCATGAGCACCTTCAAATACAATCCCGTGCCACCGCAGATCACCGGCACCGCGCCCCGCGCCCGGATCGCCTCGATTACCGGCACCGCCATCTCCAGCCAAAGACCGGCGGAACAGATCTCGGCGGCGGACAGCACCCCGTAAAGGTGATGGGGAACGCGGGCCTCCTCGGCCGGGCTCGGCCGGGCCGTCAGGATGCTGAGCTCCCGGTAGACCTGCATGCTGTCGGCGTTGACGATCTCTCCGCCGAAGGCTTCCGCCAGGGCGAGCGCCAGGGCCGACTTGCCGCTGGCCGTCGGCCCGGCGACGATGACGATGGGTCCTGGGGCCGCCGCTCCGTTCATTTTCGGGCACTCACCTTTTGCAACCGCCGGCCCCATCGTTTAAGGGAAGGCGCCATGGAATTCGTTCTCACCATCGCCGCCCCGCAACGGGGTGGCCTGACCGGCGCTATTGTTGCCGAGGCGGCCGGCGCCCTCAACGGTCTCGGCGCCGAGACGGCGACGGCGGACTGGCTTTCCGAAGAGGAAGCCGCCGACATTGCCTTTCAGGGCACCGACCCGGCCACGGCGGAAGCCGCCCTGCGCGACGTCCTTTCGGACCGCCCCCTGGATCTCATCGCGCAGCCGGCGGCGGGACGGCGCAAGCGGCTCATGCTGGCCGACATGGATGCGACCATCGTCACCTCGGAGACCCTCGACGAGCTGGCCGCCCACGCCGGCGTGAAGGATAAGATCTCCGCCATCACGGCCAGGGCCATGAACGGCGAGCTGGACTTCGCCGGCGCCGTCAAGGAACGGGTCGGGATGCTGGCCGGCCTGTCCGAGGCCATGCTCGACGAAACCTACAGGGAGATCGAGCTGACCGGCGGCGCCGAGACCCTGGTGAAGACCATGCGGGCCGACGGCGCTCACTGCGTCCTGGTCTCCGGCGGCTTCAAGTACTTCACGTCGCGGGTCGCCGAGAGCTGCGGGTTCCATGAGGACCACGCCAACCAGTTCACCATCGTGGACGGCCGTCTGACCGGCAAGGTGGTCGAACCGATCCAGGGCAAGGACGCCAAGCTGCAGACCCTCCTGCGGCTGACCCGCGAATTGGAGCTGGCCCCCTCGGACACGCTGGCCGTGGGCGATGGCGCCAACGACCTGCCGATGATCGAGGCGGCGGGCCTCGGCATCGCCTTCCACGGCAAGCCCTTGGTCGCCGCCGCCGCGCGGGCCCGCGTCGATCACGGGGACCTGACGGCGCTGCTCTTTTTCCAGGGTTACCGGCGGACCGAGTTCAGCCTCTAGAAAGCGAAACGCCGCCCGAAGGCGGCGTCAGCTTGAGAATTGACCAGGTGCGGATCAGCCCTTCGGCATGCGGACAACCACGAACCGCATACCGGCCTGGCCTTCCAGCAGAAGCAGCACCGTCTTGCGGCCGGACTTCTTTACCGCCTCGACCTTCTTGATCACCTGGGCCGGCGTCGATACTTCCTCCTGGGAAACCTCGACCACCACATCGCCCGGGCGGATGTTCTTCTCCGCCGCCGGGCCGTCGCCGTCCACCTTGGTGACGACCAGGCCCTTGGCGTCCTTGGCCAGCTTGAAGCGGCTGCGCACCTTGTCCGTGAGGGTCGACAGGGTGAGGCCCAGGTCGTCGATGGTGCGCTCGCTTTCGCTCTTCGGACCGGCGGTCCGCGAAGCCACCTGGGCGTCGTCCTCCAACTCACCCACCGCCACTTCCAGGTTGGTGGTGGAGCCGTCGCGCCAGACGGTGACCTTGGCCTTCTTGCCGACCCGGGTCTCCGCGACGATCCTGGGGAGCGAACGCATCTCCACGACCTTCTTGCCGTCGAAGGTGAGGATCACGTCGCCGGGCTTGATCTTCGCCGCCGCCGCCGGGCTGTCCTTGATGACGCTGGCGACCAGGGCGCCCTCGGCGGCCTTCAGGCCCAGGGTCTCGGCGATTTCCTCGGTGACGCCCTGGATGTGGACGCCGAGCCAGCCGCGCTTCACGGAACCATTCTTGATCAACTGTTCGATGACCGGCTGGGCCGTCGACGCGGGGATGGCGAAGCCGATGCCGACGCTGCCGCCCGTCGGCGAGAAGATGGCCGTGTTAATGCCGATGACACGGCCCTTGAGGTTGAACATGGGCCCGCCCGAGTTGCCCCGGTTGATCGACGCGTCGGTCTGGATGAAATCATCGTAGGGGCCGGAGTTGATGTCGCGGCCGCGGGCCGAGATGATCCCCGCCGTGACCGTGCCGCCAAGGCCGAAGGGATTGCCAATGGCGACCACCCAGTCGCCGACCCGAGCCACGTCGGAGTTGTCGAAACCGACGGCCGGCAGGTCCTTCTCCGGTTTCACCTTTAAGACGGCGATGTCCGTCTTCGGGTCCCGGCCGACCAGTTCGGCGGGCAGGCGGGTGTCGTCCTGGAGGACGACGGTGATCTCATCGGCATCGGCGATCACGTGGTTGTTGGTGACCACGTAGCCGTCCTTGGAGATGACGAACCCGGAGCCCAGCGAGGTGGCCCGGCGGGAACGCTGCTGCGGGCCGTTGCGGTCGAAGAATTCCTTGAAGAACTCCTCGAAGGGCGAGCCCGGCGGCAACTGCGGCATGGTCGGCCCTTCGCGGCCCTCGAGGGTCTGGGTGGTGGAGATATTGACCACCGATGGCAGAAGCTGCTCGGCCAGGTCGGCGAAACTCTCCGGCGCCGACTTGGCCTGAGCCGTACCGGCCCATGCGACGAACAGCAGCGCCGCGAAGGCGACGACGGCGCGGTTGAAAACCCCACGCATGCCCGGGTGCACCATTACCATTGAATTCATCTCTCGAACCTCATCGTTTACCCGGCGGCGGACCCAGGAGGTGTTGCGCCACCGGTGAATTAAACCGTTGCCCGGCACCGCCGAAAAGCGGCCTCACCGAGCCTGTGGCGTTCATATGAGCGCCGAATGTGGCCGAAGCATGGCCGGGACGGGGTAATTTCGGGATGGAAAACCGCGGCCACGGGCCTCACCCTCCCCTGATCAGCCAGACCACGCCGACGCCCAGCACCGCCGCCGTCAGACCCGCCGTGCGCAGGGTCGCAGAAGGCATTTCCAGGGCCATCGCCATCATCCGCTTCATGCCGTCGGGGAACAGGGCATAGGCGATGCCTTCGAGCGCGATGGCGAGCGCCAGGGCGGTCAGAAGATCGAGCATCCGCGTTCCCCCGTATGGTCTATTGCTCCTTCGTCGTTCCGAAGAACCGGAAGAACTCCGAATCCGGGCTCAGCACCATGGTGGTGCCGTCGCCCAGCGCCTCGCCGTAGGCTTCCATGGAGCGGTAGAAATCGAAGAACTCGGGGTCCTTGCCGAAGGCCTCGCCGAGCACCCGGTTACGCTCGCCCTCGCCCTGACCGCGCATGATCTGCGACAGGCGCTGTGCCTCGGCGATGATGATGGTGCGTTCCTTGTCGGCCTCCGCCTGAATCCTGAGCTTCTGCTCCTCGCCGACGGCGCGAAGTTGCGCCGCGTGGGCGATACGATCGGACTTCATCCGGTTGTACACGGATTGCGCCGTCTCTTCCGGCAGGTCCGTGCGGCCGATGCGCACGTCGATCACCTCGATTCCGAACTCCGGCGCCGAGGCCTTCATCTGGCGGGTGATCTCAAGCATGGAGCGGGCCCGCTTCTCGGTCAGCATGTCGCCGAGCAGGATACGGCCGATCTCGGCCCGCACCGCGGCGTTCAGCCGGCGCCCGAAGACGTCGCGGAAGTTGGCGTCCGTCAAGGCGCGCTTCCGGTACTCGAGGGGATCCTTGATCCGGTAGCGGGCGAAGGCGTCCACGTTGAGCCGCTTCTGGTCGGCCAGGATGACCTCCTGCACCGGCGGATCCAGATCGAGGATGCGGCCGTCGTAGAACTCGGCGTTCTGGATGAACGGCATCTTCACGTGCAGGCCCGGGTCCTTGACCACCCGGACCGGGTTACCGAACTGCAGGATCAAAGCCTGGGTGGTCTGGTGCACCGTGAACAAGGCGCTGTTGACGACGACGCCGAGGATGATGACGGCGACGCCGAGAATGGCGAGACTTGCTTTTTTCATGTCACTCTCCTCACTGGGCCTGGCCGGTGGCGCGCTTGCGCAGCTCCGGCAGGGGCAGGTAGGGAACCACCCCGGACCCGCCCTGGCCCTTGTCGACGATGACCTTCTCCGACTTCTTCAGCACATCCTGCATGCGTTCCAGGAACAGCCGGCGGGTGGTCACGTCCTTGGCGCCCAGGTAGGTCTCGTAGACGGACAGGAACCGCTTCGCCTCACCCTGGGCCTCCTTGATGACCCGTTCCTTATAGGCCTCGGCGTCCTGCAGCATCTTCTGCGCCTCACCCTTGGCCCGGGGAATGATGTCGTTCTTGTAGGCGGTGGCCTCGTTGACGGACCGTTCCTGGTCCTGCTTGGCCCGCTGCACGTCGTGGAAGGCGTCGATGACTTCCTGCGGCGGGTCCGCCTTCTGCAGCTGGATGCCGGCGATGGCGACGCCGGCGCCGTACTGGTCGAGGATCTTCTGCAGAAGCACCCGGCTTTCCTGCTGCACCTGCTGTCGTTTCGCGGTGATCGCCTCTTCCAGGGTGGTCTGGCCGATGACCTCGCGCATGGCGCTTTCCGCGGCGATCTTCACCGTCGCCTCCGGGTCGCGGATGTTGAACAGGAAATCGGCGGCGTTCTTGATCCGCCACTGAACGACGAAATCGATGTCGATGATGTTCTGGTCCGAGGTCAGCATGAGGCTTTCCAGCGGCACATCCCGCGCGCCGCCGCGATTGACGTCGCCGGTACCGCGGAAACCGATGTTGATGGTGTTGGTGCGCTCGACGTTCGGCTTGATGACGTCGCCGATGGGCGGCGGCGCCCAGAAGTGCAGGCCCGGCCCGGTCCGCTTGACATATTCGCCGAACAGCAACTCCACACCCTGCTCACCGGGCTGCACCCGGTAGATGCCGCTGAAGGACCAGACGGCGACCACCGCGATTAAAAGCAGGGCCAAGCCCTTCAAGCCGCCGCCGGACGGGATGAACCGTTTCACCTGATCTTGGCTTTTGCGCAGCATCTCTTCGATATCGGGCGGTTGGGGGCCACGGCCACCGCCGCCACCGCCGCCGCCGAAG
>Ga0209568_1001007_pt1 | contig 10449 bp, 8 predicted proteins | sample WorMetOlspDAHAB2_FD_187406 | JGI IMG/M metagenome (GOLD analysis project Ga0209568, IMG submission 187406) | Marine gutless worms symbiont microbial communities from Max Planck institute for Marine Microbiology, Germany - Olavius sp. DAHAB.2... ...
AACGATAATAATATATAAACTTCATCTTTTAATCGCTACTTCTTTCCTAGTTGTGCTGAAAGTGCCTTTAAGTCTCTATTATCCTGCCAGTCGATCTTGGAACCTGTGTTTTTCCTGTGAATGGGAAAAATGGCGTATAGGCCTAATGAGTCTGTGTGTGGCATGTCTTTGGAGGCGAGGGACAGGTAAATGTCCTGAGTGTTTATCATAAGTGTGGTCATTGATTAGTGCAGTCATCAATCTGTCAAGAGATCTGAGAAAAGAAGCCACGCCCAAAAGAGCCCATTTCTAACTTATTGCTGTCATGTGCGCATGTGGACATTCTGGCCCCTATTAGTGATGAAAATGATTGCACGTTAATTAGTCCTTTGATGTGTTGCTTTGCATCAACAGTAATAACACAGACGTGCAGTCTGATATGACGCAGGTTAATTTACTGCTCCATAGCCTGATTCGTAGCATCATTTTTCGTGGAAAATATTAATCAGGTTTAAAAACCAGCGTGTAAACTTTAATTTTTCATGTATATTGTGTGATTTAATAGCATCGTTGTTGGGTGATTTTTGCTGGCTTGACAGTGGCCGAGATTTCTTTGAGTATGAAAGGTCTCTATCAGATGCATAAATGTATTTGCAGTATATGCAGGGTGGTTTGGCTCTAGTTAAGATGTTCCACCAGACTATGTGCAATTTCGCAACAACCATGTGAGATGTTTATACCTGAATTCTTTATTTATATGGGAGGGAGCCAGCTTCAGTGGGAGCCAGCTTCACTGATAACATTTTTAAAAAAAATTTCAGGTTTCTGCGAAAAAGGTCGCTTGAGACATTTTAAAATTGGGCACTGGGAAGTGAAGCATGGTTTGAAGCCCCCTCCCCCCGCCTTTAAATTGTGCTTCAGAAATCCTCTTCATTCCTTAGTTAGTTACCCACTTATAAAGCTGCAGTGGTGCTGTTATTGTTCAGGAGGAATTGGTATCCTCAGCGAGTGCCATCGGCGACAGATCGAGGCGCGCGAACAACATCGGCCGACGGCCTACGTCCCTGAATGCACCGATGGCGGAGAGTTCAGTCCGAAACAGTGCCACACTGCCATCCGACAGTGCTGGTGTGTCTACACGAGTGGACGGGAAGTTCCTGGCACGCGACGTATGAGCTCACAGAGGCTCTTCTGCCAGGAGGTCTACGATCCCAGTAAGTGACAGTCCCACATCATAATAACAGTATTTTTAATAATGTTAACAATACTAACGAAATACAAGATCTAAGGTATTACTGCAGGTGTGACAGATGAGAGAAACACAAGCCAATCGCGCTGTCGCTCGCGATTTTCAGACAATGACTCGAGAGATTTCTGTTTTCCCATTCCTACCAAGACACCATTACTGTATGACTCGTGTTACTATCACCAGTCATCACTGCTGTCTGGACACCTGTGGTCCTTGCAATAATTAACATTATTTATGTCACGTTAAAAATGATGATTACGATGACGAAATAATAGTCAGTGACCACCTGGTTGGTCTCCTGGTTAAAAACAAAATAATACTAAATAATGATGAAAGAATAAATGACACTGAGAATAATAGTGATGGTAATGTTATGTTATCAGATCCACCGCTGCGGAAAACATCTCACTCGAACGTCAGATCAAACCCGTGGCCAGCCGCATCGACCAACGGACCGCTGTTGAAGGCCGACGATGTCATCATCGTCGAGTCAAAAGATTTCAAGGAATCGAGGAACAAACAGACGCTGTCATATGGTGGGTTTGGTTTCGCTCGACACTAATTTATTAAAGTATACATTTATTTAATTTATTTTATTTTATGGAACAAATAGGATTTTTGTATGTAAGAGCATAAAAACGACTAAACTTGTACAGGCGAGCACTATAGCTTGTTCGTTGTCCGCCATGTTGGAACAGCACAACTCGACTCGCTCGACACGCAAGCTTGTCTCGACTCACTTGACACGATGAACGTGACGAGACGTGACGAGCTAAGTGAAATGTTGGCTATATCTGGCCATATCCGGATCTGGATCTGGTGCACCTCGAACAGTAATCAATCTCTTTACTTACTTAATTTCTTACTTACTTACTTACTTACTTGTGCTATTGCAGACGGCACAGGTGAGGTAGACATAGGAGACGCCGACGGCAGCGACTATGACCAGGCTGACGACCACGACGGAGGAAATGCCGATTCGCATGAACACCACATGGCTCCCATCGTACTCAGCAGTCCAGGACTTCTTGCAGGTTGACGATAATAATAACACCGATTGTAGTAATTGCTAATAATAATAATAATAATAATAATAATAATAGCAGTGAAATGTGTGTGTGTAGAGCCATGTTGTCAGATACATGTGGATGTGCTAATGGCAGTGCACGGACTATTGGCTAACTGGTGCGTGAAGAGACGAGTTTTTGGGTGACGCCAAAAAATTGGTGACGTACTGGCACAATCGGATGTCAGTGGGCAATTGAGTGCCAGATGGACGAAGCCGCGACAGAGAAAGTTCGCTGGGTGATGTCAGTCCTAGTCCTCTGCACGAGAATGACTTGTTAATGACAATATCAGTGTTAGTGTCTGGGTCATGCAACAGGCAGTGACTGATACAAAGGAGGAGGAGGGGCAGTTAGGGTTGCACCACCCGCACCCCAGCTGTTTTTAGTAAGTCGCCTTGTTTCATACAAAACACGTTTAGTTCATGACGGGCACTGGGACTGAGGATGACCGCAGTGTCGGTTTCTGAGTCTGCAGCACATCGTTGAGCTAAGCCGCTATCAATATGGTGAGAACCACGTGAGTCGGCAGCGAATTAGTTCACTTTGGAAAGTTTGGATCCTCTGAGTGAAAGTCGGTCAGCGCCGGGTGGCCGCCAACTCTTACGCTAAGCTGCAAACTGCAGGCTGCTATAGGCTGAATTTTCACCCATCGCCATATGTATTATTATTTTTCAGCCATGAGTTTGATACTCTTTTACCGTCCCTCGGGGGATGGAAGGCTGAGTCGACCTAGGCACTGCAGTAAGTATGCAGCCTGTGCCCAAAGCTGCGTATCGCAGTGATTTTTCGTGAAAAACACAGAAACTTATCCGCAGTGCGAGTTCGATCATGCGACCTCTCACGTTGCAGCCAAGCATTCTACCACTAGACCACCGTTACCTGTCCTAATAATTATACATGGTATAATTATTAGGACAAGAGTCGCTACCAGCGAGTGGAGAACAGGGGCGGATTCAGTTCAAGCTGGCCGTTCTTACATACAGACGCATCCGCGGAACGGCACCGACTTATCTGTCCGATGAACTCCTCCAGCCCGCGGATCTCGGGATCAGAACCCGCCTACGATCGGCGCAGACCACATCACTGCCGGTCCGCAGTACACGGCTGTTGACTGTCGGCGACCGAGCTCTTCCTGTCGCCGCTGCCCGCACCTGGAACGACCTGCCGCGCCACGTCACGTCCGCATCATCTCTGCCTGTTTTCCGAAGCCGTCTGAAGACTCTCCTCTTCCGGCGTTCTTTCCCTTTACTTTTGTTCAGTGCCCACGAAATGACTCTTGTCATTATTGACACTCTAATCGTTCATTTACGTACTAACTAATTTAATGTGATGCGATTTGTCGTATGTCGTTTCAGTGTGTGTCGGCGTCGCTGTGATCGGGCTCGTACTCGCAGTGACGATTGTCATGTTCGTGGTGTACCGAATGCGTAAGAAGGACGAAGGCAGCTACGCGCTCGACGAGCCAAAGACCTCGCCGACCATTGGCTACACAAAAACTCACGACCGCGAGTTCTTCGCCTAGATGTTCTCTCTCTCTCTCTCTCTCTCTCTCTCTCTCTCTCTCTCTCTCTCTCTCTCTCTTTGCTGGCGTGGTCGTGACGAGGTTTTTTGACAGCTGTGTGTGTGTGTGTGTGTGTGTGTACGCGAGTGGAGCTTACGGCATCCACTTGAAAACGTGCTTTTTGTCGGCTCCAAATTAAACGGGGTTTTACGGGTGTCAAAAACTCGGACAATTTAATGCTTGGTTCCCGCACTGGCCTTGAGTTCCAGGCAGGTCTTGAGACGGCTTCGAGTTTTAAAACGCTGAAAAAATGTCATTGAGTTGTTTCTGAAAATGACAAGAAAGCCGGGTAAAGTTTGGAATTAAACCAATCAAACGTCCAGTGGAAGCGGATTAAAAGTCAATGGCAGTTGCTGAAATGTTTGCTCTTTGTTGAAGAACTGATTACTTTTGTGGTGCAATATATCGATAGATTGTGGATCAATGGGTGTTGAAATTTTGAAAGATAGGTTTAAAAACCATTGTTCATGTTGGATAGTATAGGCACGAACCTTGATTCGAATGAATTGCATTTGGCAGGCTAGAGGCTGGGTTAAAAATTGGGACGAAAAGGCAAAATGAATAAGTCTAAATATTCATTTTTACGTTTTTGCTATTTAGTCGCATACGAGCATTTGGCTGTTTCCTCTGGCCAAGCGTTACATACGAATACTGAAAGAGATGTGAAAAGTTGACAGGTGGTAACAACTTTAACGTGTGCAATTTAAAAGCAAGTTGAGTTTTTTAAATTGCAAAAATTTTGGATGCGATAATGTCTGTCACCTGTTACGGCTGTTACAATTCCGCATTTCAATCCCGGGAAAACCAGCTGTTTGGCGCCACAAAGTTTACATCCAGCACTGCAGTAATCGTGTTAGAACGATTCGAATGAATTGCATTTGAATTGGAAATTCAGATTATAGCCACTGTTTAGCCGAATACTTATTGAGTATTCAATCCACCTTCACTCGGTGTACAAAATGTTGACCGAATAAACCTTTTCACACACACACACACACACACACACATGTAGTACTGTATTCAAACATTCCGGATGATAAGTGATTCCGTTTTTTTGCCATTGCGAAATGTGCATCATTTTGACATTTTCGGCTTCGTGCGACGTTTTGCAATTGTACAGTTTTTCTCCGCGCCATATCTGGTCTCGTAGGTCTGCACTTGAATTCCGAAGCAACACCATTCAGGACCGTTTGATCTTGAGTGTGAGGTACTCTGTTTTGAACGTTGGATCCGAGACATTTTCCATGTGCAGTTATGACCAGTTTCCTAATTTATGCATTATGCTAATATATTAGCACACACACACGCAGTGTAACCATAAATAGTAATAATAACACCAGGACGATATTTATAGTTCTTTTGTCTACAGCAAAGCCACATCCAACAGTTCACTCAGGTCATCTAAGCGAAAGTCGGTCGGCGCCAGGTGGCCTCCCAACTCGCGAGCCAAGCTGCAAACTTGACCTTTGAGTCCGCATGTAGGCTGCTGTAGACCCAAAATTCACCTGTCGCCAGATAGCTTTACACAAAAATCAGACATGTAAACTGGGCATGCTAGGGCCGCTGTCATAATACTGACATTTAAACATGATTTGAAACCTTTCTGGATGAGATTTCCTGGCACCAGCAAAAAATTAAATGTGTACATATTACATACTGAGTCATGGCGTAAATTAGGAAATCCATACTTAATGTGCAGTACAATGTCAAGTATAGTGGTAGCAGTTGTGACCCTAATTGTTCATTTGAAGAATGTACAATTGTACATACAACATTTGATGTAGTTTTGCGGAGTTGCGTTCTTTTTCTCTCTCGGCATTTGTATACAATTGTTAATATGGAGGAAAACACGTGTACACGTGGGACCAAAACAGACGCAGCATTTGTATACATCCGTTAATATGGATGAAAACGCGTGTACACGTGGGACCAAAACAGACGCAGCATTTGTATACATCCGTTAATATGGATGAAAACGCGTGTACACGTGGGACCAAACAGACGGCACCGACACAGTTTTTTTCCCGCTTAAAATTCCCTCAGGTGATATAACGGGTTGTCGCATGAAATCGGTTTTTCATAATTTGTCCCCCTCACCTTCATTTGACAACATCTAAAGTTATGGTGATTGTCTGGAGGTTAAGAGGGAATATTATCAGTACTGTTTGATATATTACCAACGTACTACCTCTTCAATGGGCACAGTTAACAAAAACTGTTCATACAGCCCGGTTGGGCCTGGAGTTTGTCAAGTCATTTCCCTTCATGTTGTGGCGCTGGCGTAACAAACTTAAATGAGCCCCCTTCGAGCTTTTTGCTCCCTCCCCATTTATGTGGGTTACGAGCTGGCTCCATCCCTTTAAGGGCCATTGTGAACAAAAAGCAATGCGAGACGAGGGGGTTATTTATGTCGCTGGTCATCCACTACTGAATAGGAGATGTACAAGACTCCCAGGGTCTTTCTGTGTCCCAAAACGCAAACTATAACTTCTAAAGGCACGATATAGCCGTACTGTGCTGAAAGTGCCGTTAAACTCCAATCAATCAATTTTTTCATAATTTGTTCTCTTAGCTGCATGACACCTGGTTTCCACCCTTACGTTTCCATTCTCCGTATCCGTTTCCGTAAAAACCGTGTCCGTACTGCCGTTCCGTAAACGCCGTTGCCGTTCGCGCAATATAGGCGAATGGCCCGGCAGGCCCAGTGGGCTGGCGGGCGAGTTTCCCGCGCATCCGAGTGGGCGGAGCGCTCGGCGTCCTAGCTACGGCAACGGTAAAATAGAACTCGATCCTATATGAACGGATCAGCGACAAACTTACGGAAATGGAGAACGTTATTTTTTATGTAAGCTACGAAATTCTTACGGATGAACATAATTCTTACATACTTTTGAAACGGGGCACGGAAATACGGCTACGGATCAACGGAAACGTAATGCTGGAAACTAGCCATCACAGTGTCGTACGTTGTAAGTTGCTGTTGTTTATGTCGCGGTACAAAAAAACTATGTTGGTATCTTTTTTTGGTCTGCTCGCGTATTCACACGTAATTGTATACGCGCTGTCGCTGTCGTTTGAACGATACACTTTGTATGTAGTCGCGAGTAGTTCTGACCATTTGCTGTCACTGGGCTGTTTCTCTGCAGAGCCATTGCCGACGTGGGCGTACCCGGAATTTCAGAATTTGCCAAGGGTGGGTTAAATCAAGGGGGCCCGGGGATGGGTGTGGGTCTGGGGGACGGAGTCCCCCGGACGCTGTTCAAAACATGTCTGAAACATGAGAATTTGCGTGAACGCTACCCAAATTATCGTTATTTTTTAGTTGTTGCATAAGTGTGATATTAGTGACATTGTCACAAAATAAATCGTTGCAAGGGCACTTTTCGAAATGTTTACGTGGGTACATGGTTTATTGATGTCAACAAAGTGGTATTTTTGTGCATACACCAGGATTCTCGCCTTTAATTCTAGCCTTGCCTCGTTATGTTTTCGAAAAAGAGAGGAAGGCTTCAGAAAGTCTGGAATTTAGCTCGAGAGCCACCCAAATGTCCAATGGCAACTGCGGAAATGTTTACCGTTTGGATGAAGAACTGACTACTTTTTAGTACGATGTATTTATAGATTGTGAATACTGGCTGCGAATCCGCCTCGAGTTCTTGCTGGAAATGACCCTGAATTGTGTTAAGGCATGTCACTTATATAGCGCAACAAGTGGCAACTGCAGCTGCAGCGGCATTGCTGTTTCACAGAAATAGCGGGCGTACAGCTTATAGGCCGCAGGCTAAGCCCGCGGCCACGGGACTTTGACCTGCGACCAAACAGCCACACGCAGCCCTGGTCTGCCATTTTAATGGTCTTCATCCCCGTAATCTATGTAATTGCATGGATTACTACTCATTTACCGACCCCGGAGGGATGGAAGGCTGAGTTGGCCTGGTTGTTTGACCTATAGCGGACACTTCTAAACCACTGAGCCACGCTGCCAACAGTAGCTGCGGCAATTTGAAAAGCTGTCCGATGTGTTGCGGTTTCTAGAACGCTCAGCCTTCCGTCTGGGTACGCCCACGAGTGCAGAGTCTACGAACTCGTTGTCATTGTGGACTGAATTGTCTGACCAGTCTTGTACGCACGCGGGATTGCGGGGTCATGTGTGTACTGAGTGTTTTTTCGGCCTCATTTAATATCGCACACATGCTTGCTTGCGCCGAAATGTTCCACAACTGAAGTGAGACCAACAGCGTTCGTAGCATGCGTCCGCCGCTCGTTTTTGTGACGTTTGATGCTGGTTTTCGTCACGTGTGTCATTCGTGTTGGGTTAGTATTCTGTGGCCGCCGGTAAAATGCGGATCTGTGGATCGCACAGCGGGTTAAAATGTAGGTGTTGATGCAGGCAAAACCCGCTCTAACCCTATTTCAGCCGTTGTTCTCGCATTTTACCTCGGGCAATTTTCATCGTTTACCAAACATTACTTTGTCATATGTATATGCAGAGGATGGAACATAACACTCGTTTCATAATTTGCCGCCTTGCAAAAATAAAAACCTTGATGTGCTACATATGTTACCTTTGACGTAGTAATAATAATAATAATAATAAAATAGTTTATTTCTCAAAACGCATACAGTAAAACGTTTAGTCTGCATTGTTGCATGACAGTTACATAGTCCACTGTTCACTTAAATTTGCTGGAATGGTCTGGTCACATTAGACAAGCACTAAGCAGTAACCGAAAGATTTGCAGACAAAGTAATTTGCAGTCGGGTTAATTTGTAGACTAGACAACTGGCCCACTGACCATTTTTCGAAATAACTTTTTAATCGATTATCTAACCGCAATTTTTCATCCCACTTCGAACGAATATGTCTTAACAGCGTTAAACGAATTTAAGGTAATGAATCCAGAGAAATCCGTCAGTAGTGCTGTAGTTGAGTGTGTCGTACTGTCATGCATTTAGGGGCACGATATAATTTCGCGTTTCGGTATGAGATTAATCGAGTTATTAGTTTGACGAGTGTTTATGTACGTAATAGTGGCAATACTTCGTTATATGTCTGGTACAAAAACTTTTTGTTACCGGTAGTTTGTGCAATTTTTTGTTATATGATGGCAAAAACAGTTTACATTGTCTGGTCGTGTATCGCTTAATTCAGTGGCGTATTTAGGATTTTATAAGGGTGGGGGGGCAATCGCCCTCCCTTTCCATCTTCTCCCATCCCCCCTCTTGTCCCCTGCCCTTTAGAAGTAGGCCTCTTAAATCCAGCACGGGGATCTGGGGTAGCTCTATAATCTTTCCCAGTGGGCTCTGGTCGAAGCCCAGTGAAATTTGAATTGGTGCATTTTTGGCTTAAAATCCGACGTCTGGTAGTAACAATGTTTGCGATTTTACTGAGAATCGACTGACAAAAAAATTTCATGTCGTTTAAACAGTAAAGACAAAAATGTCACAGCATGGGGCATCGCCCAGTGCCCCACCCCCTTAAATATGCTACTGGTTAATTTTAAGTTTGACGTATTTGTAAACTGTTGCGAAATATGTTGAACTTTAGTGTGAATTGCTGTGCATATCAAACGCAATGTGGTATATGTGTGTATTTATTTACGAAAAATCGTTTCTGTGCACTTGACCATCTTCTTAATTTCACCGAGTAGTGAGTTCGGTGGATATTGCGAGAGTTTCTTGTTTGCAGGCGAACATTCCATGAATTTTCGTGAAATGTGTCCAATACTGGGACCACTCGATCGCGTATTCAGTGCAACTATTCTGAAGTTGCGTGTTTGGGTTCCTTCCTTTTTGTCAGTGTCGGTCAGAAGTGCAGAAATACGCAGCGGAAACACGAGAATATTTGCATAATGGTTAAATCCATGCTAAAAGATTAGTAAAAGTGATGCGTTTTTTTAACCGTCCACTGATATCGTGGGCGTCATGCATTGTAATTAGTGTGTTCATGTTGGTGAAAACTCAATAGTTGTTTTGTCTTTTCATCGTTACATGTTGTCGTAGTTAAGTCATTCCAGATCTCAAAGTCGCAGAGAAGTCAGTCTGTGTATTATCGGGGTTCCTGCACTGGCCTTAGATTTGAGGTTGGCCTTGATTTTAAAACACTCAAAATGTCCTTGAATTGCTTTTTGCGAATGAGAAGGCGTTGAAAGGTTTGGAAGTTAGCTCGAGAGCCGATCAAACGTCTCATCAAATTGGATTAAAAGTTGACGTCGAGCACTGAAATGTTCACTGCTGGTGGAAGAACTGGCTACTTTTTTGTACGATATGTTGATATAGATGGTGGATCAAGGGCCGAAATGAATTGTGTTGGCCAATAGGTGCAGGAACCCGTTATTATGTTGTCATGCAAGTATTTCATTTTGTTGATGGCATTTTTGTGTTTGTAAACTAGTCACGTGCGTACGGTTGTTAATTATTTCGTGTTTGTTTTTCGTTTTTTTTGGTTTCTGTGATGTTCTTACGCTATTTTCTGCAGCTGAAAGGGTATCCCTCTGCCAATTGCACGCACTAGGGGAAAGGGGCTGTATTTGGTGCCTGCGCCTCATTTGGAAAAGTAACCGAACTAATACGGCGCCGCCACTGCCAATACC
>Ga0209568_1001009_pt1 | contig 10446 bp, 10 predicted proteins | sample WorMetOlspDAHAB2_FD_187406 | JGI IMG/M metagenome (GOLD analysis project Ga0209568, IMG submission 187406) | Marine gutless worms symbiont microbial communities from Max Planck institute for Marine Microbiology, Germany - Olavius sp. DAHAB.2... ...
GATTTATTTTACATTGTATTACTTAAGTATACATGAAATCACCATTATCCAACACTCGATTAACAATACAGTGTTTTATGGCACCTTTTAAAAGTCAAACTGGTGCCTGAAATGATTCAACACAACAGGTGGGATGACGGTTTTAATAACAAAAGAAAATTAAATCAGGACAATGTCATTTTCCCAATCCCAAGCAAAATGGAAGGGCCAGTAACACATTTATCCCCATGTCGCAAGTGAAGCGAGTAAGGTCTAATGTCCCACACGACACATAATCGGTAATTTTGGGGATGATTTTTACAGGCGACATAGCCCAACCAACAGTGTCAAAGCACTGAAGGACATAATGGTTGCAAGTGTAGAAAACTAAACGAAATTTAAATTACACTCACTGTTAACAGTACTTCAAACCAACTATCAACACCATAGTGTATTTTGGCTGAGTTTTCCTGACAATTATTAATAAAAAGCCTTACGAATGCAACAAGAATAGTACATAAATATGATCTCTTACAGAGGTGACCACAAATTCTGCAATGGAGGCAAAGTTTGTCTCACCTCATAGACAGCTAGGTCAATGCCGGCATATGGCAGAATTCCGATCACGTTTGGCACAAAGCCACGGTAGAAACCGCGAAAGCCATCATGTTTCCAAACCCTTTGAGCACAGTCCATGGCACTGGAATACTCGCCAGTTTTCCGCAGAACAAGTCGGGTTTTCAACACCTGAATATCACACAGTCCACTTAGTGTATAGTTTGTTGTTTGAAATTTAATCGCACTATCAGCACAACAAGACCATATTGTGCCTTTAAAAATTAAGAGTTTGGTTGAAAGTTTGATTTACTGAAAGAAAAAAATATTACACTCATGCGTAATACAATAATGCAAGAAGGGAAAGATGTACAGAAGAAGAAAGAGCACAGGAAAAAACACAACTGTACAATTTACAAAACACAATAAACCAAACAATTGAATTACACTCGGCTGAGAAATGAGCTATCAAAGCCACAAGAGTCACTTTATTACAATTAAAGTATTACAGAAGATGAAAATTACCAGTGACTCGATGTGATATAGCAGTAAGTGTTGGGATTAGCGTCAGGGATAGACTTAGTTAGTGTTCAAGTAGTGTAGTCATTGCAGGGAATGCCATGGATATTATGCTCAGGCAGGATCATGATGACAATTCTTCAATATTACTGTATCACATCGAGTCGCTGGCGATTTTTGTCCTCCCACTGTATTACCGTGAGTCATGTCACAGTCGTACCTCCAATGGATAGATGGCTGACTGAGCAATGGCACCTGCCAAAGAACCGGCAACAAATCGTTCAACGATGCTCAGGTCACGACTGCAGCCGCTGCTGACTTTCATTGCACACTTTATCTACAAAAGCATTTGTTGTGTGTCCATCAATCACTCCAGTAAACAGTATTTTTGTGAATTCCTCAAAATACAAACAGTTCTATCACTACAGGAAAATAGGTGTTGCAAGCTGTGAGACAAACAACACCGACTCAAAATACGTGTGAAGTTTGTTGCCAAATCCTTGGCAGAAACATAGACAGATAAACACATAAAAACAGCACCATACACAAACATGCAGAAAGAAAAAAATCGAAAATAGAAGGATAAAACAGACACACTAATAAAAGAAATGCTACAACACGATAAAACTATTTACAGATCTCTCTAAAAGCATTTAAGACCTTTATGGTAATACCCGCATGAAACATGTCCAAAGTGGCAAAATAGTATCTTGACATATAACATATGAAGTACAACTACCTACATTAAAAAATTTTTAGCAGCAGAAATGACCAAACGCCACACTGTTTCATAATTTTTTAATCAAAACAGATCCTACTTACAGACAATCACATTTGTAACTTCCAAACCATCACGAGTATAAAGTAATTTATAGCAAAGCTACAAACCTGCTCGTAGACCATGAACTTGAGTGCCATTTCAGGTATGACTTTCACAACGTTGATTGCATTGCCACGCCACAAAGATATCACACCGCCTTCGTCCAGCATGTGTTTGACGACTGCAGCGAACCTCAAGTTGTTTGTGCGTGAACCATACACCTACATCACAAATCACTTAAATGATTTTCTGACACATGCTATTTTTTCATCAACACCAACTATTCTACAACCAAACTGTCATATATAACTGAGTGGTTCCTGGATTATGTTCAATATTACTGTAAACAGATTTTTTACATGCCCATTTTTTGGCATTTTCATGTCCAGTTTGTCGACTCAATATGCTTAACCATTACACATTTTCGACGTAAAGTCATCCAGACAAAGAAAAAAAACAAATACATAAAATATATTCAGCAGATTACATAAACTTCCTTAATGCAAACATATTTAATAATAGATGAGACAGGACAGAAAAATAAATACAATTAACACTTTATTCTTATTAATCAGGCCTAATAAAAATTTATCACACATCACCTGCACCCTCTGACATTTCAAGACTATCCCTAGGTAGATTGCAGCCGCCTCCGAAATGACCTATATTGTGTCGGGTGGGGCGTTAAACTCTACTCACTCACTCCTAATTATGAATGAATATGCATTAGGCAGCATATGGATGCTGATAGTGACCACTAAAAAAAAACAAAAATCTGCACCAAGACAGAAGCTCTTATTCACATGTGCACCCAAATTTACACTAATTGTGAAATTGGATTATTATTGTGAAACAGCAACATAACTAACTCTGAGGTTCTGAAAGTTAGCAGACAATTCAAGAACAAACCAGTTTGCAGTAACAATCTCACAGACTGGTCAACTGGAGGCAATATGCACTCAAAATGAAAATTTTAGATTCCTACTCATGTGAATAAAACAAAACACTGTAGTTCCTGAAATGACCAGTCCATGACGTTCTCCCATTGACCAGTTGACTGATTGCAAATTGTCCTGTCACCACTCTGAAGAAAAACCAACACTTATTACAGAGAAAAGAGAACTATTTACCATGAACATGCATTTCAGTCGATCAAGTGGAGCGGTAAATGTTCGTGACATGGCGCCAGCAACACCACCAGCCACTAAATGTTGCCACCAGAAGCCGGCACAAAGAGTTCGCCATCGACTGTCAGTCAACACTGCACTGCGTGATGACAACCACCGTTCAACAACAGTTGCCTAAAAACACACATAAACAGCACATGTTAGTTAACTGCCAGGCTGAGACAAAGACGACGCTATAGGGAACAATAACTTTGGATGGTAAACTGCGGCAGCACAAAAATGGTTTCAGCCTCTTCTTCAAAAAGTCTGTAAAGATAGTGCTGAAGTGAAGTGTAGGGCAGACTGTTCCAGGTATGTAAAGCAGCAACAGGAAACACCCTATCGCGAACAGTGGAAAGCCCTGTTAAATGTCACGTTCTATCAAGATATGGGTGACAGTCTCGGTTTGGCTATCTGAAAGATATGTGGACAAATTAATGAGAGGACTAGTTGGCCCCTGGATAGGAAAAATTTTTGGAATGGTCAATTCATAGAAAGAAAACTTTTAAAAATTACATCTAGAACCAGTTTTCCACCACATTCTGATTAACTGTGTCCACAAATTCCGCAGTCCACAAATTCTCAAGTACACGATTATTCTCAGCTGGAAAATGGTTTGTCAGCAAATCATCCAATAACTTCAGCTTGACCTCAGGAAAGTGACTCGCACTTGAAATGGGGATATGACATCAGAACAGCACATAGTACAATGCACAGTGAATGTCATATCAGCTTCCATCACCAGTTGTGTCTCATAAGTACAGCATCGTGTGTGCATAAACAAGCCAGGTGAAAGAATGCTGTATAATATATCACAATGATGCGAGCTTTAATGGCATGTTCATTCAGTGAATGCATAGTATACCTTTAGTAAAGCAAAGCTCAATGGCAACACTGTTCTATGGCAATGGCAGTATAGTGGCATAATCAGCAGGAAGGTATAATGTTCAATCTTCTTATCATAATTTGAGGCTGCTATGTTTACCTCATCACTGAGCTACTCTGAAGAGAAAAAAATAAGCCATCTTTATCCCCCTTGAGCCCGTAGGTGGATATACCTACTCTCAAATTCCATTAACATATTATGATTTCAGCATTCGGGAAACAGCAGATTAAATAAGAAAACAGTTTAAATATAAAAAGCCGTTATATCTACCTGCTGATACTGCATATGAACTTGTTCCTCCGCGCACTGCGAAAGGCATATATCGCTGAAATAGAGGTAATCGGCGTGAGAGCACATACAACGTCGAAGGGCGGTTGACACGGCGGTGATTGGCTGCCGCGGAGGTGTATCCGCCGCCATTGTTGTGTCTGAAACGCCCGGCCGGCAAACGCGTTTCTCCGTGTCCAAAATATCGCTCGCGGACGACACGAACTTGTCCGGTTCTGTCGCTAACATGTTGTACTGAACGGGTGGTACTTCCACAACGTCTGTTCGGCTAATTACTTGAAAAAGTATTCAAAAATCGAAGCGAAATAAACAACCATCCAAACGGCCACACGAATCGATTAGTAACCAATCGCTTTCTGGGAGACGGGCGCGTCATCACAGCGTAGGCGGCGCGCACTAGACCAGCAACTGGTTGCCAGGCTGTCTATAAATAGAATAGTCTATAAATAGACATGACGTCATCATGCAGATCATAAATACGAACTTCCTGCTTTCATTTCAGCCTGCGTTAACCCTTTATAAGTTTCCCAGGTAATTCCATCCATATCGTGAAATGTCACCACAGCCCGTCACTTCTGCCTTTTCTAAAACTTTGCATTTCCGAAATTTTGCCTTTTTGTGGACACGAATTGCCACTTTTAGACTACCTTTCATCCTTTTTTGGATCGAAAATCTGACCCTAATCAATTTTATACAGTATGGGACGATATTAATAAAATTATTATTGTTCATTTAATATGAAATTTAATGCATAATATCCAGTTCTATGGTTATAGTCATAGTGTGGACATGTGGAGCCTCACGTCTCAATACCAGCCCAGAAATAATTTGTCCAAAGATATTTTCACTTCAAGTAAAATATCATAGATTAAACGTAAATGGATAGTCTTATTACCGTGCCTGTGTTAGGCGACAGGATCTTAACTATTCGGGATGAATGGCACGAAAAAGACAAAAAAAGTTGTAAATACTAATAATAACGTCAACTCCACAGTGTTTGTTGTCCCTGTTTTAATCACTGCCAACAACGAACGATCGCCTGCAGCATATCGCATCTTCGCACAGCGTAAATAAAACTCTTTGCAACTTCACACGTATTCAAAGACAAAAAATGAAGCAACCAGGTTAAAACACCATGCAAAATAACAACAGTTCATAATTAATTGCCGACAAATTGACCAAAGCACGTGAATATTATAAGCATCACATCCGCTAAAAGTTTCAGCAGATATGTAACAAGTACCATGCAATCACGGCTTGCGTAAAACGCAAGAACAGATATGCTATTGCATGCACGATTAGTTTTGCATATGTCTTTGTCACAGCGGTGTAATGTGTTGAAACGGCTTAAATATCATCGAAAATGATATTTAAGCAGTTATTTATTATGATATGATGTTGTCCCACCTGCAGTGGCCCCATGATCACCCTGGGCAAAATGTACTATTTCATAAAACTGGGTATAAAACTATTGCAGTATATCTTAGAAACAGCACAACATACGCTGGAGTATAATTAAGTTATAGACTACATGGGGTCAACAAATGAAAGTCGCCGGCAACAGTGCCGGAAAAAAGATACAATTGCTGTCAACTGTTGTAATTGTAATTGCCGAAAGTACAAATCAGGGGCGGCGTATCGCCAGGTCAAAAATGTGGGGTGGATGGACACACACGGCGAGCGCGGAGTTCTAGGGCGGAAAACCTTTAGGTGCCCAACGGATGCAGCAAATTTGTCTCATTCTCCGTATTTCGCAAACTCCCTAAACGCCATATTGGTATTTGTTACACATCTCTAAAAACGGAAGATATCGTTATCACTAAAAGGTTTCGAGCAGGGGCCATTTTCTCGACTATCCAGAACCACCTTCTGCACTTGTAGGCAAATTCTAAGACGGCCAATGTGAAAGTAAAGTACGGTAGTCACCGATGGAAGGATCCAAACCTGATCGACGTAAAAACTCGCCAAATTTGCACCAATTTCAGGAACAACCCCTGGCAAAAGTGGAGTGGACATGTCCACCCCTGTCGACCCCATGCCATGGCGACACCCCTACAGAAGATAATACGATACCGTTATTCCGTGGGAATTGAGCCATTTGTTAACTTCGTACAGCAGAACGACAGAAACAACAACATCGTTGATAAATTTCCCTTCAGTGGACAAAGAAAAGTACCGACAGCAACCAGGTTTTATCTAATTTGACAATAACAATTAAAAAAAACCAAAAAGTATTAACAACAATAGTGATGATTTTACAGCACTGCTGTTGCAGGAAAACGTTAGTTCTTGTCTAGACTACATACACATGTGATGAAAATACACACAAAATATAATAACGCAGAAACAATATTAATTAGGGATTGTGATGTTCAAATACAAGCAGAAAGGCGGACGCACAGAAAAAGGCGAGGAAACATATGTGGTGAGTGTGTTTATATCAGCTATATGCGTTATAAACAATGGAAAAATAATTTGGGTTCCTAAACAGCTCGAGTTAACATAAACTCGATCATTCTAGGTAATTTCATTCGAAGACATTTGCTGTAAACCCTCTCACAGCTAGTGCTGCGCTGTATTTCCAAAAAATTTGTATGAAGCATTTTTATTTCTGAAAGATTTAGAGCAACTTTCATTCAAAAAACTCTCGTCATTTCTGCTTGTTCAGGTAACATATTGGGGACCTTGCATATTAATAAGACTGACAGAGAAAAGTGAGAAAACCCACAACATATATTCATAATTTTAATGGACATTAATTCCTGCATTCTTTGAGTGATTTTTGTGCAATATACACTGATGATTGTTCAACCAAAATGTGTTACGTACAGGTTGCTTATTTCTATGAGGCATGGTGTATATTGAAAATCAGACTGCAAATGTTCGGCATAAAAAGTTTCAACAATGACAACGTAGCTGTTGGCCAGGAGCAAAACGATCAAACAAAAGTGAATCAAGTACGTCAGATCGCTTACATCACGTTTCAGAATGGCACCAAAATGGCACGAACGTCAATTGTTACATTATGTAAGCAGTGGCGCAGCAAGATTTTTTGGAGCCCCTGTGTAGACGTTCCATTATTACTGCATTTTTTGTAATCAGGCCTCATTCTCATCAGTGACATGAATATGCTCACATGCAAACTGCAGTGACAAACTGACAAGTGACAGTGGCAGAAACTTTACAAACAAAATGGGGGTTTTAAATTGTCTGCATTGGTGCGTATGCTTATTTTGTTCTCTGTCATGAAGTGGACAGCAGACATTATTTTGAATCTGATAATTGTGCTACAATTTTCTGACAAAAAGCCGGGAGGCCCCTGAATGCCGGTGGGCCACTTTGCATTGCACAACCTGCACAATCCACTGCTACGCCACTGAACGTTAGCTCGACTACCAAACCACCACCACCACCGCGAGTAAAACGTAACGCCGAGTCGTTTCACATCGTAACTAACAAACGATTCAACAAACAACAAGAGTGCAGATATACAGTACAACCGGACAACTAAGTTGCCGTCAACAAGTTAAATTACACTCATGGATAGACACAAACCTATGTTCCACCTACTGTCAATCAGCCAGTTTCTATTATGCAGTAATGCCATGCAATGCACTGTCAATAGTTGAAATATCGAGACAGGTGAGGTTCCAGACAGAGCCATGTCCACATGTCAATACTCTATGGTACAGTCATAACTTTTTTACCCAGTAGGTCCACACAGTATGGCTATAGCCTACTGCGGCTTCCTATAATCCCACACAGTACCAAAGCCTGTCAAATGCACTCACTAAACAAACACAATACATATCCCGTCTAACACTCTATGGCTACCATAGAGTGTGGACCTAACCCTAATCATCACCCAATGTGGATTCCAGTTGGAACTTCAACTATGTGGTAATGCAATAGCTGTGATATGCCTAGTGAGAAAAAAACAATCGAGGAGTACAACAGTTAAATCCAACATAGTTGCCTACTATTCAACGCCAATTAGTTGCAATGTTACACACTGTGTAACTTGGTATTTGTATGCAAGGCAAGTCTGACGCCAGACCACCACTAGCACATAATTGCATAGAGAATGCCAATCCAAATCACATCAATCGTAAACAAAACACGCGTGCAAAATAAAAGATCACTTCATTCAGACTTTAACCAAATATTCTAATTACAGAACGCAAATGTTTATCCACTTCATAAAAGTAGTCATTATAATTAAAAAATAATAAAATGACAAGCAGTGACCTCTGGTGATTACCAAGTCATACACTGAGACACAGCAAGCCTAAGCTTCCAAAACCGCTTCCAGTCTTGTGTTAAACTGGCTGATGAAAAACATAACAAATGTGGTCACATGGAAAAGTTTCTCAAACAGAAATGTATCTTTGATTTTCGTCACCATTTGACCAAAATTACAGAAACACGAGAGCAAAGTCTACGTGACCAAATTTACATAAAAACGAAACGATCAACAGAACATTTTCCTACTGCAGTTCACAGTGGACTTCATATGCTTATGTGGTATAAAAGCGACTGCCTGCAAATAACCTGCTAAGCAGAACTGTTTCAAATGTTATTTGCAACTGGCTTTAAATGAAATTTTGGACCGAGAATAATCTGAAACATTAGGACACATGATTGATTGATTTATTGGAGTTTAACGGCACTTTCAGCACAGTAAGGCTATATCGTGCCATTAGCAGTTATAGTTTGCGTTTTGGGAATAGAAACACCCTGGGAGTCTTGTTCATCTCCTATTCAGTAGTGGATGACCAGCGACATAAATTACCCCCTCGTCTCGCATTGCTTTTTGTTCACAATGGCCCTTAAATGGATGGAGCCAACTCCTAACCCGCAGCGATGAGGAGGAAGCAAAAAGCTCGAAGGGGCTCATTTAAGTTTGTTACGCCACAACATGAAGAGAAATGACTCAACTGTCCAAGGTAAAACAAAACATACACCAACATAAAGACAAATCATGCAACCAAAAAACACAAAAAGACAAACTCGATGCCCAACCGGGCTGTATGAACTGTTTTTGTTAACTGTGCCCATTGAAGACGTAGCACGTTGGCAATATATAAAACAGTTCTGATAATATTCCCTCTTAACCTCCAGACAATCACCATAACTTTAGATGTTGTCAAATGGAGGTGAGGGGGACATTAGGACATAAATGCTGGTTTTCTTTGCAGCAATTTTTTTTCGCTATGAAGGTACGATGGCATTATTCACAGAAACTAATATTATGCATCGTTTGATATGGGCAGTTTCAGCCGATTCATGTCCGATAAAAGTAACATGATAAAAAATCGAGGAAAATCAAATCACAAAAAACAACAAAACTAAGCTAAAAACGCAAAACTGTAACGGCACTGCTGTCATTTAACAAGCACCGCAGGGTGAGTGAGTGAGTAGAGTTTAACGCCCCATCCGATACAATATAAGTCATTTTGGAGGTGGATACACCCTGGGAGTCTTGTAGTACATCTCCTATTCAGTAGTGGATGACCAGCGACATAAATAACCCCCTCATCTCGCATTGCTTGTTGTTCACAATGGCCCTTAAAGAGATGGAGCCAGCTCCTAACCCGGAGTAATGGGAAGGAGCAAAAAACTCGAAGGGGGCTCATTTAAGTTAGCTACACCAGCGCCAAAACATGAAGGGAAATGACTCAACTGTCCAAGATAAAACAAAACATGCACCAACATAAAGATAAATGATGCAACCCAAAAAACACAAAGACAAACTCACGACCCAACCGGGCTGTGCGAACTGTTTTTGTTAACTGTGCCCATTGAAGAGGTAGCACGTTGGCAAAATATAAAACAGTTCTGATAATATTCCCTCTTAACCACCAGACAATCACCATAACTTTAGATGTTGTCAAATGGAGGGGAGGGGAAGCACCGCAGGGCGGAATATGTTTTGGTTCATATCATTATCAACAATATAATTTCAAATCGTGACGCACACCACAATAAAACACAAGAACTTAAAAGTTTTTCCAGACCATTTCTATGTTCAAAGTGATCAAAATACACTTGGCTGACACAACAGCAAATGACTATTTCTACTCGCATCGGTGGATATGAGCAGCATAACTGCTCCTAGCATTATAACTAGGTTAACAATTCAGGGGCACACACTTTAGCTGGTTTGTCTAACATGCCAATTCAACTCCGGCAACTTATAAAAAGCATCCAAACTGGATTAGAAAGTGCACAGT
>Ga0209568_1001010_pt1 | contig 10445 bp, 8 predicted proteins | sample WorMetOlspDAHAB2_FD_187406 | JGI IMG/M metagenome (GOLD analysis project Ga0209568, IMG submission 187406) | Marine gutless worms symbiont microbial communities from Max Planck institute for Marine Microbiology, Germany - Olavius sp. DAHAB.2... ...
GGCTGAGAGGTTGTTGTTGGGTGGGCTGAGAGTGTCTTGTAGTAACAGTGCTAGAAGGAAGTCTGCAAAATTGTAAGAACTCACTATTATGCGATATCAGACAGTAGCAGGATACACTACACGGATGGTGTTACTGCTGGCGTTGATGGTGGATCTTAATGTGCGTATGTAGAGTGGATTTCGTGACACAGCAGCTGGTGATGAAGATCAACTCATTGCAGTTGAAAGGTGATATCTGTTCTGTTTCTGTTCCAATCGTCCATTTCTGTTCTCCTTAAATTTTCACACCGAAAACTTTGTATCACATCATCATGTCTATGTAGTCTTGTCTGCAATTCTTTCCATGTCAATATGATGGTTGCTTTTTGACATTGAGATCACAGCACTGTGTGAATTATACTTAACTGCACTCATTAGCAACACACAATGTACTCTGTTACTTACTTACTTACTTATATACTTGCATGTATGCAGGTTTGAATGAGCCTTCTACGGCAGTTATTTTTAGTGCAATTATTGGGAATCCATCCTTGTACTCATTCCTCCCTTCTCTCTCAATATCCCAGCCAGTTCTTTCCCCTGGGGCAAGTCTTTGAATCTAGTTAGCAAGTTGGGTTCTGCAAATGGGCCTTAGCACTAGTAGAGCCTGGATACTCAACATTGCATTAACATTTTGACGTGAAACATATGTTGTGATGTGTTCTTTGCCGAGTTTTGTTCACTGTCATGCAAACGCTCATGCATTCCAGTGTAGTCTGTCGTCATAGTGCAACACTGATGTTGTTTGAGATATGTTGTCCACCGTTGCTATGTGTTGCCATGGTGACAGCGGATCTCCTCGGCAACCGCAGCAGCAAGTGATGGAGTTTGCCGACGAGGAAGAAGAATTGCTGCGAGATCACGAACAGTCGCTTCGACAACTCGAGGTTTCTCTTGCTCTGAGTTCCACTTTCGGGGCCAAAGGTCAGCTGCGGTCAAGGTCACGGAGTAACACCATAGTGTCAAAAGCCAAGTTTATAATGCCTTGTGACGCTGATGTTTGACCAGTGATTATGGTCATAAGATGAGCATCTGTGGCCAAGGCATCATTCACTTTCAATGTTTGTTTTGAGGACGTAAATGATTTCTATGGAGTGTTTCAGTGTTATTCTTTGTCAGTTATTTTTTGTAAAAATCTCAGTTTTAACTATACAGTGGCTGCATGTCATTATGGCTAGGAGTTATTGTGAGGTAGACGTAAAGGTCATGAAACCTCAAAGCTCAGACATAAAATGCACTTGCAGCTATGCATCAAGTTTGGAGAGCGTGCTTTCTCGCATGCCAGTCCTGCTGCATTGAACTCAATGCCCGAAAACATCTGTGCTGAACCTGACATTCGTGTTTGTTGAAAACTGCTGAAGATATCTTTATAACCTAACTTTTAACGTACACTGACAATTTATTATGCGACTGTTTAGCATGTAATAGGCACACTACAAATGCACTGGATGATGATGATGATAACGTATGTACAGTGGCGTGACTAACAGTAGATGTCTTGATGTTGATGGACGATTGTGGAAGATTGTTGACTGGTTTGTGTGTAGAGCGATATAATGGACGTTAATCAAATCTTTAAAGATCTCAGCGTGTTGGTGCATGAACAGGGCGACATTGTCGGTCGGTCACACATTCCACGAGTTGTTGAAATTTTCTTTTGTCTCTCATCTGCCTTCCACAGATTAACACCATTACAATAACGATTGTATGACACCGCTTAACTGTTTATAACTGTAGGCGTAAGCTACATAGAAATGTAAAAGTCTTGATTAGTTAGACCACTATAAAATCTTTGCTTGTTGATGGATAGATAAAAACTGAAACGGCGTTATATATTGACAGCATGCAGCCATGATGTCGGTGTGCTCCGATGTAGTGTTATCTTTTTAACGATAATTTTATATTGACGAGATGCGACAGTAGTTAATTGGCTTGCATATTAACAAGAGGTGGTGTGGATGTTTGTGTGTTGACAGATAGCATTGAGGCGAACGTTGAGAGATCGGCGTTGAATGTCGACCGTGGCACTGAACAGCTGCTGCACGCTCGCGACTACCAGGTTTCTCGTTGATAGTTTGACTTGCATCTTAGCAAAAACTGTCACAAAGATTAGCGTTGTGTTTTGTGTTGCAGTGGTGTGTCGTTACTTCTGCTGTTGTTTTCTCGGATATGTTTCAGCTTTACGTGCTTCATTTTGATTGTACGAGTGACAACAATATTAATGGTATTCTGGCTTGCAACTCCCTGCCACTGCGAGTCCAGGTTGCTTCATCGATCGTCTTGTTCTGGCAGGAACTGAAAACTCACCTGTTTAAACAATAATTTTATGTTGTGTAACATGACGCAGTAACATTGTAAGGTGGTCCTGCAGCAGCAGTGCGACAGTGCTACCTTAATCAGACTCGTTTTTAACAATAATAATAACAATAACAATAATATTACCATTACATGTCGTGGTGTCGATTACACTGTTCACATGCACATGTGTACGATCATTTGAGAGCAGAGTTTTACATGGAATTTTCACACATCATTGCGACTTGTCGTGGAATGCTCCATATCCAAGTCAACCAAACTCTCCACTTTTTGGTTTTTGTTCCATTACGTTACTAGCAACAATCTTTGCGGAACTTGGCACAGAATATGTGTGAATAAGAAATGACTGCGATGTTTTTTGTGCTGCATTGTTTTAGTCGAAAGCACGCAGAAGAAAACTGTGTCTGTTACTGACGATAATGATTATTGTGTCCATCCTCATCATCATACTTATTGTCGCACTTCGCAACTAAATTGCACTAACACAGGTTGGTAGCTTAACGTCATCGTTTACGTGTACTGTGTCTCGTCTCGGAATGAGCCATTGCTTCTTCTGTTAATAACATGTTATAACTATGTTGTGTTATATAGTGTGTTGTATTTATGTTGGTCATTGGTCATATTTATACGTTATTGATGTGCCCGGTTAAAATTCCGCCTCCGAAATGACCTATATTGTGTCGAGTGGGGCGTTAAACTCTACTCACTCACTCACTCACCCGGTTAAAATGTGTCTATGGGAAATTAAAATTAACTGATAATACTATGAAGCAAATCTTAACCTGTTAAACTTAAAAGTGATTACAAGTTAACATTACAAGGGACGCAAACTATGTACGCTATTTTTGACTTGTGTCATGGTCGTTCACATACTTTGACATTTTGTTTGCTACAAATTTTTCAAATAAAAATTGTGCATATACACCGCACAATATTCATCGATTTTCAAAATTCTTTCACTGCTAGACTCGGCACAAAATTTTTTTACAAAATGATCATTACATATCCCACCACACCTTAAATATGTTGCTGCACTACCTTGTGAAACCGTAATGTTCCAAAAATTGCATAAATTCAAAAATATAGTACAGAAGGACATTATTTTAAGTATTTTGTGTGGATTTACTTACTTAATTTCCTTTTCTCGTCAAATTAAAGTGTCAATAAAGCATTATGAAATATCATTTGGAATTAAATATTCTATGCGTGGCCTAATTTATGACATCCATTTATGTGCATGAGCTGCAATGTGCGTAAAATATAGCAAATGATGTCAGTGATCCCTTGTGTAACAATTAACCTATAATTTCCAATCCAGACATTCTTTTAGATGAAAATGCATGAAAAAAATTATCTAATCTGCATCTTTTTTTGGATTTTCAGTTATGATTTTATTGCTTTGCTTATTTTACCTATACCGTAGCTGCAAGCATACTAACTGATGACGTCACTAAGTTGGTCATGCCTAGAATATTTAATACCAACTTATAGTACTCTGTTACTTCTTTTATTCACATTTTAAACAAAAAATAGACTATTTGACTACTTTTAGTAAGATTTTATTTATTAAAACGTACTGTATTTTTGAATTTATGCAATTTTTGAAACACTACGGTTTCACAAGGTAGTGCAGTAACATCTTAAAGGTGTGTACGGTGGGACGTGTTGCAAATTTCGTGCAGAGTCTAGCAGTGGAAGAACTCGGAAAATCGATTAATATTTCACAAAGTTATCGACATGAGTAGGTTGTCTTGTTTTTTTGACTCGCGGTGTATCTGCAATTTTAGTATATTTGAATATGGTTGTAGCCTCAGCTGATGTAATCTGTTGACGTCCAATGTCGACAGACTGGTGAAGCCACTCAGCGTCATGTGTGGTCTGCTAGTGACGTCAGTCACGTGACATCGTTCTAGTCCAATCAGCGCTGTGTACACGTGTCAAGTTTGGCACTGCACTGTCGTCTTCACACTTTGGAAACGAGCTGCCAATCAGTCGACCTCACAACTTGAGCCTTTCTGCCAATGAAAATTTCTGCGGACAAATGTATCAGTGTGCACCTTGTAACAATACAGTGCAGGCTGCTACGTTTGTCCACAGAAATCTTTGTTTCTTTGTTTGCTTAGAGGCTGAGCCGTGAAATAACCAGTGGCGTCGACTCCATAGGGCACGGGGGGCACGTACCTCCCCCCCCCACACACACACACTTTTACTAATGGCTGGGCACATGGGGGCACCGCGAGTAGAAGAACAGCAAACAGAAACAAACTGTACTGACCATCACAAAAATGCTCGCCAAAACGACTGATTGTACTTTTAGAGTCGAAAAAGTGGAAGGATACAACCAAAAAAAATTTTCCACTTTCAAATTCGTTCCGGTGCCACTGGAAACAACTATTAGCAATCATGCCATCTTGTATTGCTGCACCTAAATTGATTGTGTACATAATATGAATAATAATATAAAAAACTTGTCCGAATACTTTCTCCATTGTGATTGGACGTCTGTTGACATCATGTTGACATCTGTGTGTCACCTTTGACCTTTTTCTGTTGTGCTTTAGCAATGAACATACAACATGAAAGGTTAAAGCAGTCTTACTATGTCCCCGTCATTCATCTATTTGTCGATTTTCGTGTTTCTGTTTGTGAAATTGTCATATTGCGTCCAAGGTCAGAAGTCACAAAAGGTCACACGCATCGACGTTGGACACGAAATTACTTGCAAGCGTTGACAGATGTAGCAGGAATATGACCCACACACCACGCCTTGTCTCTCGGGTTCACATTCCGTTGCCATCCTTTCCCTGCCTCTGTCCATCTTTCCAGTTTACATTTATTTTGCTCCATTCATTTAAACTTCCCTACTACTCTGTGTGTTCTGTAATCTTTCCCACTGGGTACGGTGACTTTTTTTGCCATTTTGACTCCTGAAAACCCTGCTGCTGACAACAGCTGAAATCACGTTCACATAATTTTACTCGCTGGCTTTCATTTGCTGCGTAATATACCTTTCCTACATGATATGCGTTTTTACTAGAAAGTGCTCAAGGAATTTTGTGCGTTACTAATGTCACATGTTGCATACACATTGACCATTTCAGTATCTGTCCAACCATATTCACCATGACAGACCGTGTTAAGCGATGGCGAACTGTATCATTGAGACACCAACCAACATTTGTCACACTGTGCTGTGTCTGTTGCTGTGACTGTGAGTTACTTGTTGTACAGTTGGCGGTGATTTCTCTGTGAATATAGCAGTCTGTAATGTTGTGCATTGTCGTACGTGTGCGTAGTTCAACGGCAGAAATTCTGAAAGTAGTTGTAACAATTGTTACTGATTTAATTTTGTTTTGTTAATTTCAACTTCCTCCGCTTGAACGTTATTCGCACGACTGCATTGCAAGAGCATTCATGTCTGTTCTGTATTGACATGAGAATGCGACAACAGTTATTTGCATGTTGAATTGCCATCGCTCACCTGCTTACCATTCATTATGTGCATGTGAGCAGTATGAACATATGTATGTTCACGAAGCTTAGCTTCTGTTATTGCTACATTAATATTACTTGTTTTGAAATTTGTATTTAATGTCACTTGTAATTCTGTGCATTGCAATGAGTGACTGTTTTAATATAGTTACTATGAGGCATTTACTAAGCAGTTGTAGTGTTCACTGTAATAAATGTAAAAAAAGGCCCAACAGTTTAAAATAGCTAAAGAAGCTAAAATAAATAAAAAGATTGAAAATCTATTTTGGTGAAGGTTGGTTAACTGATGTCGTAGAAATCTTGGCTGTTTTTACTTGCATTACCCTTACAACATCATTGTGCGTGATTGTAATTTGTAAATACTGAGTTGTTGGCATTTGCAAACTTCAGTACTTTCAGTAGATATTCATAACAAAACTTTTTGGATGAAATGCAGAGCACTTGCTGCAAAAGTTTTCGTTTTCAAGAGTTTGCTGCTTGCAACAGTGACTGATTAATATAGAAATCTTTTTTTTTTGTTTTCTGTGATACAATTTCAAAGCAACACTACATTACATTGTTGCTGTTTTATTTAACGTAATAATCATCCGGAGTTTGTTTGCAATGAAAACGTGTTTTTATATGTTAACAGCAAACGTCATCTATAAAAAGTTTCTGTAGTCTGAGCCAAATGCGACTCTAATGGTAAAGGTGCTGCACTTGTATAGCACCGCATATGCAGCCACAGCGTCGCTACGCATCACATACACGGCCTAAGTTCAGCCTACGCAGCCCAAGCCCACACACATGGACTTTGTTCTTCTGCAGCCATACGTAACGTTAGTGTGCCATTTTAATGGTCTCCACGGTCCACCATCCGTAATCCGTAACTCATTTACCGACGACCCCATAGAGATGGAAGGCTGATCGAGTTAGTTGACCTGTAGCAAACAGTTTATCTACAGAGGTCACTTGTCAATCATGCATTGGCACAGGTCACTAAATTAAGACTTTCGAGCATCTGGTGCCAACTGGAAACTCACCTCCTCCAGTCAGCTTCTCTTTCACACTTCACTTCTTGCACTCAACTCCAGTGCGGTCATTCTTTCGCAACACTTAGCAGTTGTCAGTGTGGCTCAGTGGTTAGGACGTCGGGTCTTTGACCGGTAGACTTGTATGACCTGTGCCCGATCTGTGGTTGACAGGTGACCACTTTGTAGGTAAACTGTCCGCCGTGTGTCAGCCATCAATACCTCCAGTGTCAGTAAATGAGTAGTAATCATGTAATTACACGGATTACAGGGGTGGAGACTTGCAGAGCAGGCTATGGCTATGTATAGCTGTACGGCTACAGGCCAAAGTCCGTCGAGTGCACGCTTATGCTGTACATCGGCTCTGTAATACACAGCACTGCTGCAGCTGCAGTATTCGGCTTATGGCACTATATTACTGCTGCCCTTGCCTTTTGTAGAATCTTTTTATTTACTTCGTTTTCTTTAACCTTTCTACGATGTAAGGCATTATATATTGCATAAAATTATTCAGTCTTCGAATGTCACGAATCAAATGCAGTCTCTGCAACCGCCAACGTTTTTACGCTAGTCCAAGACAATAACATAAGCTGGTAGCGACTTGCAGAATAAAGTTTGCAGAGTCCATGAGCAGTTGCACAACTGTAAGACAAACTTGCATTCCCAGTCAAAACATTCATTCAATTTATTCAGGAAACACAGAAGAGAAATCCATTTTCATGGGCAAAACCAAACCATAACAGCAGCTCAACAAATTACAGCATATAGCCTACTACAGACAGGCACAAGTTGCGACAGTGTACAAACAAGCAACATTTGCATGGCATTGACACCAAAAATGCCTTCATAACATTTCCTTATGAGTTCTTTCAATGCAAGCCTGAATGTGAAAGAAACGTTAAGCTGCACAAAACTGTCCACTAAGTCAAAAGCAGCCACTACGTTCTTGCCAGTAACTTCTCTAAACAATAGCATAATTCAATCACTGATATCAATCAACATGTTTGTGGTATACAAGCAGAATGTTGAAGAGTAATTATGGAAACAAGTAACTATGGAATGACAAAACAAAATTTAAGGCTCATTGGCAGAAAACATGGAATGACAATTGGAAACATTGTCAACAATGCTGAACAGCTGCAGCAAACTAACAACAAAGATGTTTACAACAAGCATACACATATGTTCAATACAAAACTACACACAGCAAAACTTGGCAGTCCAAAAAACCCCGTCCTATTTCATACAGCTACATAGCAATTAGCACTCATACTGCACATACCCAATAAAACCACTGCCCTGATTACTCTACGTCGACTGCACTATAGAGTGATCGGAAAAAATTCATACAAATTGCAGGTGACAACATTGGGGACCATTTGCTGTCATGTTGCTGGCGCCCAGTGTCTGTGCAAGTGGAAATCTTGCATCAGAACGACCTACTTGTATTTTCGACTCTTCACTTTCTCTGTCACTTCCTGCTTGTTGAGCTCGCTGTATTCCGTGGCTTGAATCTCGTGGTTGATGCCAACCAGTTTCTTCTTCAGTGCATCTTTGCTTGCAGCATACAACATCTTCATTTTGACTGGCGCAGTGTCTGGACACCTAGCAAACAGTACGCAATCCTCATTACCTCTCAGCACATCATTATTCATTACGACAGTTATGATGTCATATCTGATAACATTTTCATGTTTTTCAGTTTTAAACTTTAAGAAATTTCCTACACTTCAAACGTAACACAGTGGAAGCAAGCCACTACATGATACACTGACACCATGCACACTTCAGCAAATCAATGTTTCAAAACTTCAAGACAGGTAGTATTTCTAGACTGTACGAATACTCCAGACACCCGTACAACAAGACTATTAACGACATAAATGCTGTGTTGAAGAATTATGACAGCATACAATAATATTGCAGCATAACATGCACAACAGTTCTGTGGTAAGAAACAGTCACTTAATAGAAATTTATACACCAATCTGTGGCCAAGTCCACATGGAAAGATGGTATCAGTCTAGTTTAGGTGCACCAACTCAGACCTGATGCTTATTCAGCATAACAAGTTCTACTGAATAAGCAACAGATCTGAGGTGGCACACCTAAACTAGACTGTTACCGGAAAGACTACCGTACTGGTACTGTACAATGCGCAACTTCTGCTGAATAAGCAACAACAGATCTGGGGTGGCATCTATATCCACTGACATTTTACAAGCAGTACCGATACGGTAGTCTTGCCCACCCCTCAGCAGCCAGCAACACCCCATCACTTCCTCAGACGAGGTCTAATTTGGTAAAACATCCACTTCAAAATACTGAAAACGATTGCCACCAGTGGCATTCTGACAGCTTTAGAGTGCACCAAATTCGTTTTCGGCCAAGGCTCCGTCCTGGACCCCACTGGGGGAGCTTACAGCTCTCCCCAGAAGATGAAGAATATTTATTTCCACAGTAGGCAACAATATAAACAAGACAATTGCGTAGTTAGTTATATCATTAGTTCATTACACTGTCCTACTGCAGAAGGCTACCAGAGGAGCAATCCTGAACAAAGCTGGCCGCCCAAAACACAGAAAAAGACAAAAAAATATAAACAGAAAGAACTTAATTAAGGCCACAGTTGCACTCATTAAACATAATGGAAATTAATTAACACAAAAAAATCTCCAAGCACAAGTCGAATATAAGCATCACAGCATTATAACATGCATCAAGAAGCACTACAACACGACAACAAAGTACTGTAACTAGATTGCTAGGTGTGCTACATAAGGTAGATTCACAGAATCAGCAGGAGATTTAATACATTTCGACACACAATACATCTATAACGGATTCATGGTTGAGAACTTCTTAATTTCTTTCTTAGATATATTGGAGAACTTATGTCTAATAACTTAGGAGGAAGTTGGTTCCACAACAGGGTACCCTTGAATTTGAGTGTTGGCCATGCCTAGAATTAATTTGAGACTGGTGCAGTTTATTATAACTAGTATTGTAATCATGTATAGATTTATTGTGGGCGTAATAACTTTTAAAAATGAATGGCACTGAGTCTGGTAAGTAAATCATTCTATGAACTAATTGCAGGATCTGATAATTGAACAACTGTTTGGTGGAAGGGTATAATACTCAGTATATAAGCATTCATTACAGCAATTGCCAATTATATGGCTTTTTCTGTAAAGCATGCAAAATTGTATTATTAAGTTTGGTAAGCTTAATAAACGTGTTTCCATACACCTCAAGTCCATATAAAATGTAAAGGTGAACAAATGCAAAATATATATTTCTCAAACACCAGTCTAGCAACTTATAGCGTAATATAAACCATATGCCCATAATTCTTTGAAGTTTAAACTGCACAGCCGCAAAATGGGTGACCCATTTAAAATCTATAAACACACCCAGGTACTTAGAGGTAGCTACATGCCTAATTTCAGTATTGTTAATTGTCAATTTTAGATTACTGACGCGAGATTTGGTTGGAGAGAAAATGCTGTAACATGTCTTATCAGTATTTAAGTGGAGTTTGTTAGCATGTAACCAATGACCTATATTAATAAGATGATATGTGGC
>Ga0209568_1001012_pt1 | contig 10443 bp, 9 predicted proteins | sample WorMetOlspDAHAB2_FD_187406 | JGI IMG/M metagenome (GOLD analysis project Ga0209568, IMG submission 187406) | Marine gutless worms symbiont microbial communities from Max Planck institute for Marine Microbiology, Germany - Olavius sp. DAHAB.2... ...
AGGCAAATGTGGTGAGCGTGAGTACGGCGGAAATTTCCTAAGTGCGGCAGACTAAGTAGGCCAGTTCTCTGGTCAACTTTCGGGCGCACTATAAAATAATTTGACTTTACTTTACTTTTTAATAATACTTTTATATCTACAGTCTGGTTTTCATTTGAATAACCATAGTTTCCCGGAACACAACTCGTAACACTGTACATCTACTGTTTACTTTTGTCACTTTCGACACGACGTTACTAATTGTCGTGCATTCTGTGCGTGTGCTTGCGTGTGTGCTAGTCGGAGGTGCAGTACATAGACTATGGCAATGTGGAAACGGTTGACGATAGCAAAGTGGTCAATCTAATCGACGATTATGCCAAACCTCCTCCGTTCGCCAAGCGATACTGGCTTTTGCCGTTCAAACCAAGTGGAAATCAGCCCGATGAGGTAATAATAATAATAATAAGCATATTTGTATAGCGCCATAAGGTCGTAACTAACCCCGGGGTCTGATTGACCCTGGAGGGTTTTACTGACCCCGGGGGTTGACCGACCCCAGGGCTTGATTGACCCTCGAGGGTTTTACTGACCCCAGGGGTTGACCGACCCTGGTGTTGCCCTCAGTAGCCAGTCAATCAATCCACAGTTTTTATAGTAATCAGGTAAGTACACTGAGGTCTGCAGTAAAAGGACCAATGCTGGTGTAGATAGGTGTTGACGCTGAAACGAGTCGATGGATGATGATGAAACGACATTGTCACGCTGTACATGTAACAACGTCAGTTCACTCACGCATTGAATGTTTCAACCGAACTGAAACATGCAGATCTGTTTCTGTTATGGTTTTCATGCTTGTCTTTCGTTCCTTGTTTTATTACATTTTCACTCTCGTCTTTCATCTGTGTTCATTTCACTTTGTGCAAAGAAGTCTCCATCCATGTGTTGTGTGAGGAGATGCTGTGCAATTTCTGGTTGATTGAATGACGTGCTCTCAGTGGGACCACCCATTGTGCGACTACCCATTGTGAGACCACCCACTGTGACGTGCTTTGTGATGCTGAAATTCCTGAGTTGTTGACTGTTGCCAGCATAATGCAGCCATGAAAATGCTGTTCACTGATAAGAGCCATTAGCATGTGACACTGTTATCCTTTGAACCCTATTTTACTGTTTGCTTTTATCAAGTTGATTTGTCTATAAACTGCATACCGTTGTCAATCAGTCCGTGCCCTGCTTCATGTTGACATTGTCCGTGATAACGACTAATGTTGATCATCCATGGTTGCATACTAATTGCTGCTTTCGTAGTTGTTGTGTCGGTCGTCAAATCTTATGATGCGAGATGCTGTCGTGTTTCGCTGATGAAGGGCATGCGGCTGTTGTCTGTTCTGCGCGATCAAGTCATTCAGACTCGTCTCTATCATCCTTTGCCAGACGCTGTGCCTGTCGTGGCTGAGTCTGGAGGAGTTGTTGTTGGAGACAAAATGCTCCAGCTAGGATATTTCACAAGGTGCTCTGATGACGAGCTCACCACCATATTCCCAGCTACACAGACCACCCCCGATGTGGCTCAGACCACCCATGGTGCTACTCAGGCCACGCCCATTGCAGCACAGAAGCCATCGCAGCAGACTGACCAATGGCGTGACAGTGCAGCAGCTGTCAATCACAGTGGAGGTTCTAGGTGGGAGGCGGAGCGTAGTCGTCTGATGGCTGACAACGATGAGTTACGAAGTGAACTGATTCGCTGTGAAGCTGCTCTCAAACAGACCACCCAAGACTCTGACAGCACTGTCGCTGTACTACGCACTCAAATCAAGGTACATATGTCATCAACATGGTCATCATCATCATCATCGCCGTCATCGTCATCGACATCTTCATCGCCATCATCATCATCATTGTCGTCATCATCATCATCGTCATTATCATCATCGTCTCCGCCTCCGAAATGACCTATATTGTGTCGAGTGGGGCGTTAAACTCTACTCACTCACCCATCATCATCGCCATCATCATCGTCGTCATCTTCATCATCATCGTCATCGCCGTCATCATTGTCATCGTCATCATTTTCATCGCCATCATCATCATCGTCATTATCATCATCGTCTCCGCCTCCGAAATGACCTATATTGTGTCGAGTGGGGCATTAAACTCTACTCACTCGCCCATCATCATCGACATCTTCATCGCCATCGTCATCATCGTCATCTTCATTGTCATCATTGTCATCGTCATCACCATCATCGTCATCTTGATGCCAGTCTTTGCAGGAGGCAAGCGAGGCCTAACCGTCACAGCAAATTCAGTTGCCAAACAGAATAATTTGTAGGTTTCTGTTTTGAAACATTTTAAAACTTTAATTGTTTTTGTTTGTTTTCATTAATATTCTTGGACTGCGTAGCACAGCTTAAGGTTGCTACTGAAGGTGATGGCGTCATATGTGCTGGACTGCGGCAAAACATTTTGTTGTGTCACCACGAGATGTTTTGCCACAGTCCAGCTGGACATTATGCTTCCTATCGACGTGGAAGTTCGGCTTGGATGGCTTGCGAGAACGCTTCAAAAACTTTGCTTAATAGTTTCGTTGATCGATAGACTGAGCTACACAGTTGAACAGCTGTGACCTCCTATGTCTGTATTGATGTCATGTCAAAGGTTAGAGAGGTCAGAGGTTACTATGCAGCCAGTGTGTCATAACTTCAGCAGGGAAGCTGTTTTCTTTGGTGAACTTTGACCTCGGTGAACCCCACGAGATGAACCCAACTTGATAAACCCTACCAGATGAACCCGTCTGCTGGTTCAACTAGCTCGTGTGTGCGCGTGTGCGTAGGAGTTGGACGTGAAATTTATGGACGCGTGTCGTGAAAAGGACGATTTAGAACGCAGTTCGTTCAACAAGACGATATCTCGTGTCCTCGCAACACTGAAACACGTTCTCATGCTCAGGTCTTGCCACGCTCGTCCGTATCTTTCTCACACAACTCGCATTTTCCGTGTTTTTTTATGTCGGCCGACCAGTCGCTTGTTAGAAACGTGACGATGATGACGAGGCAACAATAACGATGAACAATCATCAACAGCCTTCTCCAACAGCCGTACAATATTGTGATATTGCTGCTGCCGCGTTACGTTACATCGCTATTGCGTGTGTTTATGTAAGCGTGGCTGTCTGGTTCCTGAGTCTGTCCACTCTCAGTTTCATGATGCAATGCACATACACTGCATGTGGATCACACAGGCGACAAGACAGTAGACAGCGTCAGTGATCCAGTTTGCTAGCAGTACATGTTACACATATCTCTGGTCATTACAGTTTTGTCCAGTCTGCTGATGGCTGAAGTGTATAAAACGTGGATTATGGTACTGGCAGTTTGACATTAGATGAGTATTCAAAATCTACTAACAGCATAAGGTGGGTATTGTGTGTAGATTGTTGACTGTGTAGGTGTGCCAAGAGGGCGGGTGGGACTTGCGGATGGTTGCTAGGCAAATCTGCGCATTGACATTGACGCAGGTCGTGTTTATTTTGCAAAGTATGCAAATTACAGTGATGATGAAAAGAAGAAAATGAAATTGGTTTTTAAAAAGTGCGTGCGCGTGTGTGTGCGCGCTTGTGTGTGCGTGTGTGTGTGTGGTCAGGCGTCGGTTTCCGACAGACGATGTCATGGAGATGTCAGCTGTCGACATGGCAACCAGTCTTGTCGCCGGCGTCAGACTGTTGCTAGGCAACGTGACGTCACTTGATGACGTCAGAGCGAGGGAGCGGCAGTACGAGAGTTTGCAGTCGCAGTTGAGAAAGTCTTTGGACCGATCGGACGAGGTCTCATCACTCATCTGTGTTTGTGTGTGTGTGAGGCTGGTTGGTTGTTTGGCTGGGAGACTGGTGTGTGTTTGCATCTGTTGAATGCTCTTAACAATCAATCGTCACAAGCAATATGACTAACTGCAGTTGTTCATTGTTTTCTGAGTGTTTCTGCTTCCGAAATGACCCGTACTGTGTTCGGTGTGTCATTGTTTGGTGCATACTGTTTTTGGTGCGGCATTGTTCGGTGTGTCATTGTTTGGTGCATACTGTTTTGGTGCGGCATCGTTCGGTGTGTCATTGTTTGGTGCATACTGTTTTTGGTGCGGCATTGTAAGGTGGGCATAGTGAAGTGCATATGTGTGTGTGATGTGGCGTGTGCATGTGTACATTGTGTAGTCGTTGTTGATCGATCGTGACGAGTCGCGCCGTGCTTTGTGTGTTGCAATTACTGCGTTTCTCGACCAAATGAAGGACCTCCCAGTCGACAGCAGACACACTCAACTCCAGGTACATCACCACTTCACACCACTGCCTCATATACACATACACTGTCTCAGAGAAACGTCCTGTTCTGATATTTTGAATTACCCGCTAAAAACTGAATCAATTTCAGTAATTTTCGGTACGCAAAATCCTCAGGAAATTTAACATCAGAACATTGTAAACTCGCCCACTTCACCCGAAAAATGTCACCGCACTACCTTGTGAAACGCAAAAGTAGCTGTTTGCAGTGTATAACAGTTAATATTATAGTATGAATGTCTAACTACACAGGTACATAACGAAATAAGTGTCCATATTACGCCTGTCTACTGTGTCCAGTCTTCTGCGCCACTGGCCAACTGCATAAAATCGATTAATTTTTTTGCCGAGTTATTCGAAATATTAAAGAGAAACATTTTTTTGAGACACAGTATATATATGTTGAACTGACCACTCGGCATGTGTGCAACATGTCCGATTTTGTGTGGATCGTGAAGTTTTGTCATTGCCACAGCAAAGTCGTTGATCATCACATGTCGTTGCAATCAGATTCTTTGCCTCTGTTCAGCATCTGCTAAACGTTCTTATTCAGACCAGCGTCTAATGTTCTTTCTGACCCGGAAAATTTTCTCATTTTAACAGTTTCAGAGTATTCCTTGTTTGAGCATGGCACATTTGCTCTTTGACTACGAATATTTACTGATGATGTCGACGATGACGAAGATGATGATAACAATGATGATTGTGTGTTGGTGTTGTGACATAGACGGCGGTCAACAGTCTGAAGTCGAACTATGCTGACTACTTGGAAGAAACGAGTGCTGGTGCCGAGCATGTCACCGCTGATGCTGATGCGGATGCTGATGTTGGTGGCGTTAGTGGTTCAACTACGTTGGAAGTCGTTCTGAGCAACTACAGAAATTGGAATACGATCAAAGTGTCAAGTCTGCGCGATATTCGCTCACACACTGACAAGTGTCGACGCAGACTGAGTTCAGCTTTTGCAACTCTGTGCTCAGTCGTTGGCGCACAGCCTCACGCAGCCGCCGATGATGATGACACCGACGATGTGGGTGACGTTGAGGGTTTGTTGAGAGAATGTCAGCTGGCAGTGGATGCAGAGTTGCTGGAGACAAAAGCAGCGCAGAGTGACGACGATGTTGCCATGATATCTCGTCTCGTCAAATTGCTGGTTAGAGAACTTCAGCGCGAATTAGATGACATCGAAAAGCTGCTGTCACTGAGCGATCTTTACAAGCAGCTGAAGACGAGCATGGAACCGTGGCTTGATGACAAACCGGATGTGCTCGTCGGAAAACTGCGCGTTGCATTTAGCAGCTCAGTTGCACTCAAGTCGAAACTGCGTCATCGTATTGCCGACTGTCAGGACATTCAGGAGGTCTGTCATCTGCCACGCCACTGTTCGAAGTCTGTCTTGTTGCTTTTGATGTTGAGTGTGGACCTTGCATAAGCCACACGCGCGCACACACGCACATACACACACACACATATATTGTTTCCATTGGATGAGTGTTGTAAGAGGTGGCAGTTGCAGACTATGGTGTCTGTGTGCGTGTGTGTGTCCCATATTTTCTGTTGTCTATTGGGTTTATCAAGTTTTGCAGATTATTAGCTGAGGCAGTGCATTTATCAAAATTGGATTGCTAAATCAGTCAACTAGAATGCTTGGGAATGTTTTGTCCGCCAAATGACGTAGACGTTGATGTTAATGTTTTATTTGGTTTTATGTCATTCTGTTGTTATTTTAATTGTTTTAGTGCAATCTGTGCTCCATGTGCACGTTTTAACATGACCATCACATTGACGTTGAACGAATTTCAGACGAAGCATATGCTAAGAGATATGTTGACATCTTCTGCCCTTGCGCTACACCGACAGGCATTATTGACATGGCTCCGAACCGTCCAATCTGCAGAGATTGTTGTCTGCGTTTGGCACTAAGCACTCTTAGCAGTGCATGCCAGAAATGAAAAAGAACAAGAAAGTTTCATTTAGAGTATGATTTACTGTGTTGTCAGAATCAGTCAACACTGCCTGCTCATTAAAACTGTTGTCCTGTGTTGCGGCATACAGTAGTTGAACTGAGCACTTACTCAACTGACGTGCGCACGCCTGTGTGTGTGTGTGCAGGAGTCTGGGAGTGCGGTTGATGAAGAAGCTTTGAATGAAGTAAAGAAAGATCTGTCGTCAATTCGTCGTCAACTGCACGAGTCGTTTGCCGTTGAAAACCAACTCGTGGTCTGTCTGGTCTGCCAGTGACACTTGTCAGCATAGCACATTACCTCGCGTAACAAATTGTCAGTGGCTGCATGACTGACCGAGTCCACTGACTTATTCATTCACACATAATCTAGTCTCTATTCCACAGCGGGTGCAGTGCAATCTTGCCGTGACTGTCATCGGTGTCTTTGCTACCGAGCTCCGAGGTACCTCGCTGACTGCTGCGTGCCAGTCTCCAAAGTTTCCGGCCGCCAACATCTCCGTTCGGCCAGCCGTCGCAAACTGAATATTCTGCAGTTTCGTTGCTGCACACTCGGCACCTGCGGGCTTTTACAGTCGCCGGTCCGGAACTCACTGCCTTATTCGTTGCGTGATCCGGCTGTCGAGTCTGAACGCTTTAGCACGGGACTTGAAAACGCATCTCTGCCATCGGTCATTGGACACATGAACACATTGCAGGTGTCATCGTTTCACGGAATCGCGCTATACAAATCGACATTCACTTACTATTTACTTTACTGCAACTAGTTGGTTGTATGCAGTTCAGTGTGTCCTGTTCTCCTGTCACCGTCATCTTGTCGCATTTCTGCCACAATTTTTAAATCGAAAATCATTTGCAAGTTTAAAACTTTGCAATTTTTAAATTTGCAATCATTTGCAATTTTTAAGTCTGCAGTCGCACTGTTTTTCTTGCATGTGTGAACCAAACGTAAGGTGTGCTCGCGCTGCCGATGTTGAGCTGGTGTAGTTTCGTGCGAGTTGACACATCTGCCGAAATGTTGCTTTGGTTTTGTTTGTGTTTGCATTGCATTGAGTTGTTACCGGTCTTCATCTCTGAATCTTAACGTTCTCACATTATCGTATTCCCAAAGTGTATTTTTTCATTTTCTCACAAATATAAACCTTTTAACGAAATAAGTTTTTGAGGGTCTGGTGTAGCTAAATTGTGCTGAAAATGGCACAAAATCTCAACTAACCACCCGTGCAGCTTAACAGAAGATAAAGTAGCAGCAGACGCGAACTTTCTCTTGTAATTGATTTCTAATTAAATACCATCTGTGCTTTGTCATGTGTGTAGGCGGAGCTTGCTGATTTAGCTGTCAATCACTTTCCTGAACTTGTCATGCAGTACCCGGAATTTCATCTCAACAATGCCATGGTGAGTAAACAAACCATGGTGAGTAAACAATGCCAGTGTGAGTAAACAATGCCATTGCGAGTAAACAAACCATGGTGAGTAAATAATGCCAGTGGTAGTAAACAATGCCATGGCGAGTAAACAAACCATGGTGAATAAACAATGCCAGTGTTAGTAAACAATGCCATTGCGAGTAAACAAACCATGATGAGTAAATAATGCCAGTGGTAGTAAACAATGCCATTGCGAGTAAACAAACCATGGTGAATAAACAATGCCAGTGTTAGTAAACAATGCCATTGCGAGTAAACAAACCATGGTGAATAAACAGTGCCAGTGTGTGTAAAGTGAGGAAGCTGTGGGATTACCCATCCCCTCATTTGGTTTTCCTCCCACTCATTGCTGGGAATTTCCCAGCATCACTCACTCCCTGTTACACTCGGCTGTTGTCCACTCTGACTGCACTCACTTGCTCACTCACTCACTGATGCATTGGTCTGTGTTGTGTGCGTACAAGTTGTTTGATGATGAGATGTTAATAGTTCGGCAATGTGTTGTGTGATGGCGCCAGCGTTACAGTGGCCTGTTGAAACTGGGTCGGTCACTCGGTCACTATGACCTTTCACCTCTCGGTCAACCGTTGTCCGATTCGCTGCACGTCGCTGATGTCCTCGACAAACGTGTTCTACTCAAGGTCAGTGCCACGCCCTTATTACCCTTTGACCTCCCGTTTCTTCCCTAACACTAGCGCTTCCCTTCTGCACTCCACATTATTTACTTACTTACTTGCATACGTGTTGACTGTTGATTGTGCAACTAATGAAGCGTAGAATGATTTTCGTGCTCACACGATGACAGTTAATGTTAACTGCCTGCGTCTTGTTTACACATAAAGTTAATCTGTGACAATGACAGCCGATCGTTGAGTACATAGACACGTGTGACTAACCACTAAATCTAATCGTAACGCACATCTTGCAGTATTCAGCATCCACCTAGTGAGTTGGTAGAGTTTGACACAATCAGAGGCGGCTGGCACCCTACTCAGTATGGACACAGGTCTGTTATGAGGCTAGTGTTGACAGTGGATTGGTTGTCCATTGCCTCGTTTGATTTGCAGTGAGGTTGATTGTGTTGTCAGATGTCCACCAGAGTCGCCGTTCGACTGATTGGATTGGCGGCTGAATGACGACACTTTTTTTGAACGGCAGCATCTTAGTGTTGTCGCAGAAGTTGTAGAGCACTTTTGAGACTGTGGTGCGATGAATATTTTATTCCAAGACTAGTGCTGCCATCTATGACGACATGGCAATGCCGGCTAACAACAACAGGTGCTTGTGCGTGTGTGGGCGCGCAGGAGTTGTTGGTTGGTGATCGTGTTAAAGTGTCGGCCGATGTTGTCTTGTCAAATATCATGCAATATCATCAGCTGAACTGCAAACATCTGCTGTCAATCAACGCTGTCTTCTTCGAAAAGGTGCGTGTGTGTGTGTGTACAGATAGATGTACTTAGGAATGAATAATAGAGCTGTTGTCCATCTACATCTGCAGCGTGGCTTCTCTTGTCTTGCAGTAGGATCGGCAATAAATAACCTTAATAATAACATAACAGTGGGAGCCATTAACAGGGACGTTATGGACTCCTTGATCGACTGGGAAGGCACAGATGACCACCGAGAGAGCGCCTTCCTCTTTCAGCAACTCTCCGTTTTAATTCAACGCTACAATGCGTACCTTTGCCCACACAACCCCCAAGGACGAAATGTAGCCATTTGAACTGTTCTAGTTTTTATCTCTCAGAATGTATACTACCGAGAGTATTCATAAATACTGTTAATAATAATAGTAATAATAATAATAATACTGTGCGGCAGCGAAGGTTGCGTAGGAAAGAAAGCATTTGAGCAGTGATCGTTGCAAAGTAGTGTGATCGTGATTTGTTGGAAGTCAGTCGGTGGTTGAATTGGTTGTTGAACGTTGTGAGCACGTGAGTGCAAGGTCGTGATCAACGAGGTTCTGGATTGTCGACGGTTGCTGTGTTTGAACAGTCGTGCTGGAGATGAGTTGGTGACGACGAGATGGATGAGATGAGTGAGATCTTTTGTTAGTTAAGTCGGTGGAGTGCGGCAAAGCAAACACAGTCGCACACGACAGTGTTGTCTCGTGAACGAGTGAGTGCTTGTCACTGGACGTTTGGATGCAGGCTGACGTCGTTGGAACTTTGTCATAGACACTGTTGCTGCCCACCAGTTGTCACCTGCTGCATATGTGTTTCGATGTGCGTGACTGTTTTGTAGCGAGATCGTCTGGTGCTTGAACTGCCGTCGTTTGACTGCAACTTGCACGAATTCATGAACACTTCAACACTCACTTCAGCTGTGAGTCGCAACGTTTCACGGGACACCAACTCTTGTCTGTACACGTGAAATCTCGTTGTTATGTTGTCCTTAGATGTCTCTTTATGTATGTTGGGTGACTTCACGAAAGCAGATGAGAACTACTTAATGTTAGACCGAACTGCTAGTCTGAATGGCTAAAACCAGCATATTATCAAATCAAATCGAACTATTTTATAGTGCGCCTAAAAGTTGACCAGAGAGCTGGCCAACTTAGTCTGCCGCACTTAGGAATAACTAAAACAGAAAAAAATAGAACTAAAACATAAAACCGATGACCAAATAAGTCCGGTGAACAGTCTAGAGCCATGAGATCAGTCCGACAGACAGAAACAGACTAAGGTGGAGGATAAGATTTTCTGAAAATGTAGGTTTTGAGCTCAGAGTGAAAC
>Ga0209568_1001013_pt1 | contig 10436 bp, 8 predicted proteins | sample WorMetOlspDAHAB2_FD_187406 | JGI IMG/M metagenome (GOLD analysis project Ga0209568, IMG submission 187406) | Marine gutless worms symbiont microbial communities from Max Planck institute for Marine Microbiology, Germany - Olavius sp. DAHAB.2... ...
CCATCACTCACGGTACTCCTAATATGTGTCAACGGTACTGTGTAATTGCGACACCGTCGCCAGTTTATTTCTTCAAACACGTAAAATATGGTACTCAGAATATCCAAACTGACTGCCACAATTAAAAAGTGGCTTTCTGACAGCTGTAGAGTGCACCAAATTCGTTTTCGGCCGGGGCTCGGCCCTGGACCCCGCTGGGGGAGCTTACAGCGCTCTCCCAGATCCCCTAGCTGTTTTAAGGGGGCCTACTTCTAAGGGGAAGCGTAGGCCATGAACTATTATCCCTCTTGTGGTTTCTTCATCATTGTTGTCCATAATTCTTTCTAAGTATGATATAAACATCAATGTGTATATATTTATGTTCACATTAATGCGGCCAGTGTCTACAAACATTATGCCCATCACGTACATGGCAGGAGAAAATGACTATTGCCGTAATGCAATAATGCAACTGTAGTACAATTTTGAACGGTTTTTAAAAATTACTGATGCGTGAAAATGTTGCGCCTATAATTTATTGTGATGGGTTTACAGTGTTGTCATATTGGTTATAAATGGGCGCATTGCGATATAAGTCCATATTATCTTCCCATTGCAACGCAGTATCATTTATACTGGCGTCACGTGACTTCCGCCGATAGCGCAAGTGTGCCACTGCCTGCTGCCGCCGTAGCATAGGCGTGGCCAGTCTAGCTAATCTATTTATAGGTCTGTGCGTGTGGTTCTCACGGTCCTCTATCGGCGTTAATCGGGTGTGAGATACGGGTCCTCGCAGTTGCGCTGACTGGTGACTAGTCGCGCGGACATTCGATGATAAAGTATATGCCGCATCCGGTTACACAGAGTTGACAGTTGGCGGATGTAGGACTACGCCAACAACGGAGTTCTGGTCAGTGTCACAATTCAGACTCCCCTGTTCGAACGCTGCATGACTTTTCAACCTGTTGAAAAGACCTTAGGTATATTTTTGTTATAGACCTTAAGCCTATATCAAATTAACACTTATTATTGTCACTCCAAGCATAGTGCTATTTTTACGGGTCTGTAGAAGACATGAAGCTTGCGCATATACGCGCTGGCGAGACATTTACATTATAAATCAGTACTCGTTGACCTCGATGAAATGTTTTAGCCACTGCTTTTCTGCTTTTCAGCAGCTGCAAAAGAAGTTCGATATTCGTCCGTATAATATCACTCTTGTAAGTTTCACGTTATCTGCACTGTTTGTCAGCGTGCTGTCGTGCGTCTGAGCAGTGGTAAGCGGTAACGAGGCTAAAACAGGTAAATGTAGCTCTAGATGATAAACAAGAAATGCAGGTGATGTAGGGCCTACTTGTACGTGAAGCCAATAAGAGTCCGGGTAATTTGGCAAGCCAAGATTGTCGAGTCTCACAGACTTTCGGAAGACCAGGCACTGACAAACGATGTGCACTTTCCGCACGTTATATACTGTTGTGATTCTGTGACGATGCAAAGGATGATGGATGCCAGATAACTTACAAAACTCCACAAGAAGTTTACTCGTAAACGATATGTATTTAAAATCACTGCGTAACTGACGTGGCCACCCTATCTTGAAATCCAATGGGTGTAGATTGCGCCAGCAGAGGTTTTTGCAGACACGTCAGCCACAGGAACACATTCAATCCAGTTTAGTACTTTCATCGACCATTGTATGACCGTACTGAATAGATTGGCCTGTCAAAGCGTGTATTGCAAGGGCATAGAGGCATGGTCTATGACAAGACACTCACATGACTCGAGTCGAGGGGCATGTTGCAGTAAGGGGTTGCGCGGTGGTTGTTGTTTAGCCACAGTTAGGGCTGCCGCGAGTACTCGAGCACTCGTTACTTTCTATTTCCGGTTGCAAATTTCCATTTCCCGCTTGCAGTTTTTTGCAGTCAATTGATGAATTGTTGTAATGTATGAATATTTGGAGTTCGCGATTTCATTTGTGATGTGCCAGCCTCGAAATATACCTGAATATACACATGTACACAAGGTCCTTGTTCAAGGACATGACTACTCGGGTCCCAGGTACGCTGACCCACCACCCTTTCTTCGTCATTGGCAGCTTGTATTAAAGTACTTCCGGTATTAACAAGTACTCGAGTAGAAAAATGTTCGCTAGAGGCAGTCTAGCCTAGTGCAGGCTAAGCATTAACTGAGGTGCTCTCGAACTGTAGCATAGCCTATACGTTGTGCCAGAAAAAAACGATGATGCAATGTGGGATACATTTTCTACAATCGCCACTGTCCACAGTTTTCGTCACAATCGATAAGTACTAGCTCGCGAAGTGATTGGAGTACGGCTAACTACATGTAGAGAATGGCAGCATTGTCAGGCTTATCATAGGCTACTTCTATCTGAATTGTATATCTGATGGAGCACACCGTCCAAAACTGTCCAGTTATAAGCATCAAAGCTACTCTTTAGCCAAAGTTTCGTCTATGGGTAAAACTCCACGTTACAAAAAATTTATCATATCCCAGCTAAATCAACGCCCGCTAACTGAGCCGTGCGAAGATCCGCGTTGAACGGCCGCAAGTGGACCGTCGATAATAGCAAAGTGTTCTGGTCTTGTTCAGCCTTGGTGCGGTCGTCGGCAATCGCAGCCGGATCTTGCGACGAGTTCGGTAATCTAGCGTCCCTGCCGCCCGTTTTGCGAATCTGCGTTGCATCATAGCCAGCAGTTGGCGTTACAAACTCACGTGAAACATTATCTGCTCGACCGACTGTCGAAAAATTTGTCCACTGCGTATATCCATCTAACAGCAGAGAAACCACAGTGGAAATCTTCTGTCTGTCCTTCGTCGTCTAGGTTTGTCCCATGATGGTTTCTCATACAAGTCACTCAACGCAAAAACAAAATTTTCATCAACCAAACCAAGTGCATGTTCATCCATACGCGTTGCTACTCTCCAAATGATGATGGCGGCAAAGTAAAGGCAAAATGAAAAGATTTTACGCCCGTAAACACACACACACACACGTGACCCATTACACAATCGCACGGTAGCGAGACAACGGTGTGTTAAAGGCGACGACGGAAGTCCGTGAAAAAGGCCAAAATTCGACTTCTCGCCAACTCAAAACCCTTTACTGAGCTTCAACAAAATTGCCATGCGTGATTGGAGAGCAATAGCACCCGGCGAGAAAAATTTATCTCGGTCACGTAAGGTTCTTCTGCTCCCAAATATATGACTTTTCGTCCGTTTGACTAGCTTTAATTTTTTAGGTTTCTCAGTAAGGCTACGTCCCAGATACATAAACTAATTACGCAAAATACATCACGAGACGTTGTTCTGCCTTTTTGGCCCCAATGACAAAATTTTATATTTATACTCTCAAATTGTCGAAAAAACTGACTGGATTAATTTTTTGCAGCGGAGCACGCTTTAATATGGGGATGCTCACCTTAATGGTCACTTTAGCCTGATAAGTTTTATATAGAATGAAAAATTGGGGTCAAAATTTTGCTAGATGTGGTTTTTGGGGACTTCCAAAAACATGTCAACTAAATTTTAGACCCCTAAAATGGGATAAAGGCTATTTTTGCCTATAACACGGCTTAATGTTCGTTGTAGTGCCCTAAAGTTAAAATTGAACCGACAAATCTGGATGAGGGAATTAAAAAATGTTCCCGTTCACGTGACACAGCACATGTGCAATGACCGTTACACGTACTGTAAATGTGACCAGATTGAGTCATTCATCACTCAGAAATAGATAAAGATGGGATGCTCAAATCGGTATGTAGGTAGGACCTATAACGCTTAGTATATAAAACACCGTAAAGGTCAAAAGGTCAAATGTTGAGGGCATAAAATCACGTGACCTGGTACCACAAAAATCAAGCTAATGGCTTATAAGAAACTGAGTGCGCAGGAGCGAAAGGCGGGGTCGGATTTTTGACCGGAAGCTCATAAATAACCGCTTTTGCGCATGCACAGTGAAAACATGCCTATAACGTGCTTAACGCGTTGCGAAATCGCCTACATTGTATTTTTCTGTACGAAATCACTGTCGCTGGACACGTCGTAACGGCGGTTTATAGACTGGAAAAATTATTAACGCTATTTCTGCGCATGCGCGTATACAGAAAACTAAAGAGCGAGAGAGAAAGAGACAAAGGGAAAGACATGTATGTAGATCTACGCAGTTACAGATTCACCGAGACGAACAGTCCACCGTTCAATCATTGACGTGCAGAGAACACCCAGTGAACACCTAATACGAATCGCCCATGAATTCTGCACGCAAAACGGTCGCTTGTTTTTATGCAGTAAATGTATAAAACTATACATAGGATGATGCTGACGTCACTTTAATGATTTTATCAATGTTTACTGTTGCTAAGGCCATACTGGAGGTACTCACGGTTTTGCAAGAGTTGAACATAATACGCAACGCCTTATTATTGTGCTTGGAACTGCAGTAGTAAAAGCTGGCACACAAAAGTGAATGATCTAGGCATAAGATTTTTCAGATTTCCGCGAATTAAGGAGTGTGCAGCGTAGTGGACAGCAGCTTTTCGGCGTTTGGCCTTCGTGCCCACCGAGTACACCAGGATGTGCATCCTGCATTTTGTTTTAGATATTTCATAAAATTTCATTCTTTACTTATCTACGATACTTCTGGTTGTGCACTATGAGTTTATTCTTCACTCAGCAATTTTATATAGTTGCTTTGACTGAAATGCAGAATACAGTCTACTAGTCACGAGTAGGCCTAACTCTCGGAAAAGTAGCAACGAATGTTGTACATGCGGATTCATAGCCATAAAATAGTGGTAAACGTTCGCTTTAGGGTTTCCTACTTATACTACACATCCAGTAGGCCTACCATATGCAACGACAAACCCTAATTTTCACCATAACCCTAACCCTAACCCTACACCTACTACTAAATAGTCAACTTGTCACACGTGATGAGTTGACTTATTGACGAATTGACCAAACGTTAACTTCAGCCGGCTGTCCATTCTTGTCGTAGCCTTAGGTAAGCCCACCGGCGTACACAGAGGCGGCGTTCAAACCCCCCCCCCATTAAATCTCAGATTTTTTCAATTGAGTTTGCAAAATATAGGCCTACTGTCCAAACTCTGCCCCTACACTCATTAAATCCTAAATTTTCTACAGGAAAACGTTAAAAGTTGTAAACTAATTTCACATTTTTCTTCAGCTTCCGGGACTTCGTCCCCAGGCCCTCTACCGGGGCTTTGCCCCTGAGCCCCACTGGGAAACTTGCCCTGAGACCCGCTGCCATGCCCCCACGACGTGAACCTCCTTTATTGTAAAATCCTGGGTACGCCCATGGTGCAATTCATCCCAATTTCCATCCCCTGGGGCCCTGAAGGCTCTTGGCTGTGGCTCCCCAGACACACTATAGGGGTAATGTGAGGTCACCCTATGTTGGATATTACTCGTCATGTTATTTGCATAAAATAATGTCATGATTTCCTCATCAAAACTGCATCAATGCCATCAAAATTGCTGTCTAAATAAGCGCTTCAGGACCTGTAATGGCTTGTCCCACCCGGAAATCACAAAGTTGTATGCTTTCAGCTTTTCCACAGTGAAGTCTCCCGGCGTTTCGATGAGGTAACAGCTATAGTACTGTACACATCAGGGAACGTGACCGGTGGCCATAGCTTCATATCATCGATCAAATCATTCTTCGGAATTTCGTATAGGCAGCTGTCAATGTCCCAAGACTTGACTTTACCGAAAAACAAATGTCTATCAACGTCTTTCACACGACCAGCGCATTAATATCCACCATTCTTGTTCATGTAAACTATCTGCCGTACACACAAGATGGCGTCGTAAATATCTGACCATAGATATGTTCAAATTCACTAACGTCACTGCATCCCATGTATATGTATTTTTTCTTTTTGTCTCTCTCTCTCTCTCTCGCTCTTTAGTTTTCTGTATATTTCTGAATATTTCTCGTATATTCTTTGTGTTCTATGGGCTTATTGCCTGAAATAAAAATGGATTAGATTGGATGGGACTAACTAAATGCTGTATTGTTCGTGCGCATACAAATCAACTAGGTGATAATGACGCCTACTGTATTTAACTGCGCATTCGTTGTATTTGTTCATTAGGTCATTTTGGATTATTTCACTTGCAAGTATTTGTTGTCTATACAATATAGGCACCGCTTCGCTCAATGGCGACCGCGTTGGATTCGCACACGGCAAAACGAACGTATAAATTTAAATCAAGTATATGTTTTGTTACCAGACAAACCATTCTTTCTGACTGTGCAAAGTGATCTCACACAGCAGGCCCGGGTTTTTTTTAAATTCACTCCACAGTTCAGAGATTCAGGAATATCTAACCCCATGCAGTCGGGGTGCTGTTTACGTGTTTTGTCAGCCGGCTTTTCGTAGTGGATTAGTAACGATGTTGACCACATCAAAACTTAACTTCGGTCGATCTCCATTAATTAGTATCGGCATTGATGACATTTGGTTAGAGCCTTCGTTCTGCTGGTGATGGCAGTCCTGCGGCTAACAGATGGGCCATAGTTAGCGTGGGGTGCCCTGAAAGGGACTTTTAATGGTGTGATATGGTGGTGTGTATGGTTTGTATGGTGTTGCTGACGAAGTAGAGTTTTAGAGTTTTGGTTTTTTATTCTCTTTTTTGGTGTGAGGTGGGTATACCATCGTGTCATCAGATAAATTTTAGAGTGACCGAGCATTTGACAAACAATTAAGCTACAAAAAACGCGATAAGAGCGATCTGTTCTGACCGTTCATACGTTTCTCATTATTGAACACTGAACACTCACGTAGTCCGAAACTGGAGAGAACAAACTGCGTCTTAATTCTTATAGTGGCTCAAAGAATAAAGATCCACTGAAGTTCTAACAACGAGTGTAGGATATTCCGCTGGACAAGTTCGTCCCTCAGACCTCTTCCCCACAGACATCCCCCCTCGGATATTTCACCCCTATTTTCGCAAAGGCGGGCATCCCTCTATACTATGATAAGATTGACATGATTTGTTTTGCTTTTTAATCGTTTTGCAATTTATGCCATTTTAGTGTATTCAAACGCTCTTGTGCATATGAGAACAACAATCAACAAAACGTTTTTATGTTAGCATACATGTATTTGCTTCGATTTTCATATGCGAATAAGTTTGGAAAACGGTCTGGTGTAAAGAGAGGCATTTGAGATAGGCGACGTCGATTGGCAGTCTGTAGAAGGCATCAGTAGCAGACAGACGACGCACTGAACGTATTAAATGCAAATTACATAGCATAGGCCTACGTCAAACTATTGCAGGGTTGACGCCAATCTGATAAGGTAGGCTTAACGATTACAAACTGCGCGGGTGCATGCGGTATGCGAGAGAGTGACAATGACAACTGAAAGTGGCATAAATACGTGTGCGTAACCGCTAACGAACCAGACACTAAATCTTATTCTAATCTTAACCCTACTATTAAACAACTTGCAATAGTTAGCGTTCAACTAAGTATTTTCACATGTCCTACGTATCCAGCCGAAGTCATGAGAGACAATGTTGTTGCACTGTTTTTACTACTATCGGTTGTCATTGTCACTCTGTCGCGGTATACTGACGGCTCAGAATGATGCAGGCCAGAGTGCATCGTCATTTGCGTCTTGAACGTTCACGTATGTAATTTACTTATTTTTACATCTACTGCATTAAAAACAGAAAGCGAAATATTCAGTCCTCTTCTCTTCGTATATGATCGACTTATATCGCCCGATAAACCGAATACCTTAAATCAGAGAGTTTAAAACTGCAAAACAGGCTTGCAATGGACGAAGGCTGTTCAAGAATACGTATTATGTTTTATCTTGTTAAAGCCGTTTTAACATTTGTTTAAACTACACGTCAAAATGTCTTTCGCGAAACATTTGTCCATAATATTTCAACGATGAAATGATAACTGATTATGTGGCCTAAATAAGTTAGGTACAGCTTCTTTAATAATAATGTTGATGTTGCTCTAGATTAAGGTGTTCATGTTGACCGTTTTCTGAAGTTTTAGCGTCACATTTCAGTGATTGTGCGTAAAGATATGCCTAGAACTCGTCTTATTTTAAAGCGTTTTCTTTCTAGGGACCGCGAAATATTATTTAAAGCATATTGTGTTTATGTTCGTCCCTTGTTAGACTACTGTGTTGCTGTCTGGTCGCATTACCTTAAGTTTTTGGTAATTAAGATTGAAATTAATGTTCAACGATTCTTCACAAAACGTCTTCAGGCCACGTTGAACAAATGTTAGAATGACCGATTGAGATTGTTAAATATACATAGTCTAGAATGGCGACGTTTATGCAGGGATTTAATAATAATAATAATAATAATAATAATAATACGAAATTTTTATAGCGCCATAATGCCGTAAGGCGGCTACAGAGGCCTATGTTTCCAGCTACTATGTAATGGTTTTTATTCACAAGTCGTTAATGCTCTCATTAAATCTACTGATAATCGAACTAGAGGACATAGTTTTAAACTTATTAAACAAAGTTGCTCCGTGGACGCCACTATAATTATGTTACTTTACAAACGGAGACGTTACTATCTGCAAGTCATTACAATTCCGTATTATTAACTCTCCACCACTCTCAACATTTAAATCACGGTTTTAAATCATGATCTTTCTTGTTGGTTGATAGAGTTTACTCTTCAGGGTGTGATTTTATGTTAGTTGTCTCTTTCTTATTATTTTATTTTATTATTGTATTCACCATCACTGTTGTATCTACATCATGCGCTACTGGGGCAGTGTTAGTGATCATCTTGGTCCTTCTGCTTTAATAAATTTGATTTCATTTGATTTGAATACCCAACGGTCTCCTGTTGAAACTGAATTACACTGTGTTTCAAAAAACGGGCACCCTTTAATTTTTTGCGGTTATTCTGCGTGTTGTTGACCGATTTTAAAAATATTTGGCAATATTGCAGCAAAGAAAATTTGCAACAACACACTTTTCAAATTTTATATTGATATGTGGTATTTAATTGTAATTCAAGCAGAAAACACGCCAAGTGCGGCCACTGTTGACATAGACATAACGCAGCAAAATCCGACGCTAAAGTTAGTGACTACTCAATTGGAAATAAACGCGATAACAGTAAAATACGATCAGATCAGGTGTTCAAAAAGTCTTCCGCTAGCTTTCACACAAGCTCATCAGTGAAAAATATGAATTCCACAGCGGATGCTGGGAAACGATGTAGCATCTTTCATGCGCGAGTTCGGCGCAACGCGCACGACGGTTCGTCAAGCATTTCAACTTCAAATTCTGACGAACAATACGGTATACCGAAGAGTGGTGAATTCCTGTCTTTTTTAAATATTACGCACCTTCCTGACTCAAAATCAATTCACCGACAGAATTAACGTTGTCATCAGTGCGCGCACTGCGACGTCGTCCGCTTCCCTGATGCCTAATCGTACTGCCAGTTACTCAATTTTCTTAACAACTTGTTCAGACCAGAAATCGTCCAACCTTTGCCAAGAAATTCTCAAATAAGTTTTAGCACCATAATTCTCGAATTTGTACAAATTTTCAATTAAAATTCGATCCTCAACACTGTACACTCTATTTACAGTTTAAGCGTCGTCTGCTATCTTGCAATGTCTAAGCTGGTTCTCGACCTAACGTAATGCGTTGGCAATTTCTTTTTAGTCAGTAAGAAATGTTCGGTTGCAAATTTCCTTGCCTACCAAACTGCCAAAAATTACTAAAATCTGACCACGACTGACAAAGTTATAGCAAAAAAAGGTGCCCGTTTTCATATTCACGTTTTCTAAATGGCCTAAAAGCACGCGAATTTGAACGTTTCATCAGATGTTGCACATGCACTGGCTACATCGAACAGCGTGATGGACAATTATAGACAAGTTCCATTAATAAAGTCCAATAAAATCCGACGCAGTCGCAAAGTTGATCGAACATTTTCACCTATAAAAGTTGAAGAGGAAGGATGAGTCAAAAAATCATTCAAAAACAGTTTTATTTAAGCCGTCGCACGTGTTGCTTAAAACACTAAAAACGCTGTGACACATTTCCTATTTAAGTTTTATTTTAGTTTCATCTCAATTATGCGGGCTCTATAAGACACGAGCTACAAATTTAAGAGCTGAATTGAACGCTGTACGGTTGATGTCTGCAGAGTGTCAGGCATCAGAGTCACCATGACGACCGGGTGGTTGTTGTTGACTTTGCTGGTGCTCGCGGTTTCTCAGAGTGTTCGTGGTCAGAACACGACTGACAACGTTGAGAGAAACAGCAGTAGGAACATGCAGCGCATGCACGAAATTCTGGACAATCAGCATCCGCTACTTCAAACATTGATAAGTCGTCTTGGTAAGTCAGTGAGTCATGTGAATGGGTTGGGTTCATTGCGCCTCTGCCAACTTGCAGCTAATG
>Ga0209568_1001014_pt1 | contig 10435 bp, 4 predicted proteins | sample WorMetOlspDAHAB2_FD_187406 | JGI IMG/M metagenome (GOLD analysis project Ga0209568, IMG submission 187406) | Marine gutless worms symbiont microbial communities from Max Planck institute for Marine Microbiology, Germany - Olavius sp. DAHAB.2... ...
TCCGAGGGTGTCGCAAAAGCCCCTCTCCCGCCGGGAGAGGGGTTGGGGAGAGGGAATCAAAAGAAGCGATCGGGCGTGGTTAATGAACCCCTCTACGCTGACCATTTAAATATTTACCACTACCCAATTGTCAAGCCTTTGTTAATTTCCCTTACGGCTTTACCACGGCAATCTTCTATTAAACCTCTGTTGGTTCTATTGAACAGGTTTGCCTGCCACGAATAGAATATAGTGATATGCCCTGAAGATGTCCTTATATTATTGCTGAGTTCTAGTGCTTTTTGTTTAATAATCTTTAGGTTTTTTCTTGCTTGAGGGTTCTTACCAACCCCACCTCTGAGAGTATTTAATCTAATTAAGGAGAATACAGCTTCTTGAAAATGGCATTGCCCTCTAATTGGAATATCTTTTTTAACAGACTGACTTAGGTTTTCCCCATCTAAGCATGGAATACAGACAGCTTTAATTTTATCAAACACCTCTCCAGAGTGACTTGTTCTTTCATAATTATCCAGCTCATCTAAGGCTTCTTGAGCCATATCAGCAAGGTCTTTATAAGATAAACTATTCGGTAATGGTTAAGGTATAAATGGAAACATCGCCTCTGGCAATGGGTAGGGCGCATTACAGGCTACCCCCCCCCCCCCCCCCCCCCCGGGAGAGGGCCGGGGAGAGGGGATCGAACAAGTCCACGCCAGCCATTTAAAAATTTACCACTACCAACTATTCATATGTCTACTTGCTCATTTATAGGGCGCTAACGGCACGGGTAAGCTGCCGCCTACTGCGCTGGCACGATGGTTCAGAATTGCTACACGCTCGATGTGCAGTAGGCGGTCAGCTTGAGCCGCGTGTTAGCCACTATTTTTCATTGCACTGCGATGGGCTTCCCGATTGCCACCCTTCAAACTCCGAAGCGTGGTTCAGCCGGCGCAATGCGTGACCAGGGCCACCTTTCTTTGCCGATTGCTCCGAGCCTGATTGGATGCGCCGGCTGAACCACACAGCACCCAAACGACCTTTCCCGTAAGCCACCGGCTTCTCTGCCTTGCACCATATTGTCAACACTAAAACTTCTGGTAGCTAACGTGTAATAGACGACCTTGCCGCCGTATCTAAAATATCTATATTTAGGTATCTAAATGTATCTATCTAAATATAGATATCTACCCTTGCGCCCCAGAAAGCGGGCTGTAATCGAACATACCCTTGATTCAATGCCTGATTTGTGAATCACCAGCGGTGTAAACTGAACGTAATCATTCACTCCCTATCTCGTCATTCCGGCTGGGACGCCGGAATCCAGGCGCCAGGGATGGCCGTAACCCATCAGGTTGTCGCGGAGCGACTCGTTTACCATGACCCCGAAGGGGTCGAACCTATCAAGCCCAGGGCAGCACCCTGGGTCATCAGCTGGGACTGACGCCTTAGATGTCACGCCCCTTCAGGGCTTCTTTCCCCCACCTCTCTCCCCAGGGCGTTGCCCTGGGCTGGTATGTCACACCCTTTCAGGGCTGGGTACCGATATCCGGTGCCGGGAAGGTTGCAAAAACAGTAGGGGTCTGAATGATTACAACTGAGCAATCTTTCATATTCCCAGCTGCAAACAATAATAAGCGTGAAGTCGGTGTCCGATTTAAGTGCACCTACGATCGAGCGATTCACATTAAGAACTATCTGGTTAAAAGTGATCCTGAATTATTTGACGTTGTCCGGAGGATTCGACGTGTTGCGTTCGACGCACCAAGGCTCGCTGATCGTCTACCAGGTCAGTGCCGGCGTCTTAACGCAACCTACACCCACATGATCTCCCGCGCTGCTGGTCCGCGCGGACCTCGCGTTAAGTCAGATCCCACAACCAACGCCAAATAATTCAGGACCGAAACGCATTGTCAGGCTTTTTGTAGTATTCCGAGAATAACCAAGAACACTTTTTCTATATCTTCCGGTACGCGATAAGTGTGTAAGTCTCTATGGATACTCTTGTCTTCTCTATCCAAAATACCAAAACGCCAAAGCTCGCCGATGCTCACTGCGCCATAAAGTGAGCTAGGTAATCCTTTTTCCTCATACATATCCAAGGCTATCATCTCTGCCGTAAGCTGGTTAAATCCCTTATCCATATCTCCCTTCTTAGCCTCTATCACTATTATTTCCTGATTTGAACGTATAAGATAATCCACTGAACCACTTAATCTATTATCAATTTCAATTTGGTATTCCACATTTATTTTTGCATTAGCATGGCGAATAATTTCCCACAAAATCGGTGCAATCATAAAATCCCTTTTTGCCATTTCAGAATTCAGCGTAATTCTCGGCAGTATTTCATAAAATTTTTCCTGCAAAGCAACGATCACGTTTTTATCGATATCCGTTGCAACCGGTAAATCAAGAATTTTTGTTTTAAATGAATAGCCAAACTCATCGGCAATCTCTTCCGTCGGATTACTGAAAGCAAAATAATCACTGAATGAATATTTTTTCTCTTCTTTGAAAATTAGTTTACCCATATGTGAGTTCCGATACATAACATTGCTACAAGGCTGACATGAAGAAGCTATCCGGTTAGGTGATGGGCGAGTTGAGAGTGGGAACCGATTCGATCCCCTCTCCCCAACCCCTCTCCCGGCGGGAGAGGGGCTTTTTGTACCCACTTGAAAAGCTACCACTACCTCCGGTTAAAAGTGATCCTGAATTATTTGGCGTTGTCCGGAGGATTCGACGTGTTGCGTTCGACGCACCAAGGCGTGCTGATCGTCTGCCAGGTCAGTGCCGGTGTCTTAACGCAACCTACACCCACATGACCCCCCACGCTGTTGGTTCGCGCGGACCTCGCGTCAAGTGTAGGTTGGGTAAGGGCCAGGGACGGCTCGCACCCAACACGACATCTAAATATAATTACGGGGTAATAAGCTATGGGCTTGGTGTTTCCGTTATTTTTCCCGCGGAGACGCAGAGACGCGGAGAAATCCCCTCTGCGCCTCTGCGCGAGAACAGATAAGCCCATAACGCATCATCCCGGTGAATTTTAGTCAGATTCAAGAGAAAACCTCGAATCGCGCAAATCGACGCGAATCGATTCGCGTGATTCGTAGTTTCTCCTCCGCAACCTGATGAATCAGCGTTTGATTGCCGTGCCCCCCTCTGGCCCCGACACTCCCGGTCCGCCAGGCGTCCCCTGGGGTACGACGGGGACGGTCATACGCTCATAACCGGCAGGAACCTTGAACAGATCGTCGGGTTGCTTGCCGACGCGGATGTTCTTCAGCTCGCTGACCATACCGCCGGGGAACTCCTGACGCACGGCAAGCTCGAGCTCGGGATCGAACCACTGGAAAGTGCGTGTCTCCGGCCGACCGGGCATAGTCGCTATCATCTCCCATTTCTCGACTCGGCGTCCGTTCAGCTCCTCCATGGCAACGAATTTGAGCGCCGTCGTCTGCCCGTCGAACAGCTCCTGGCGCAGGGGAACGCCCCGCTCTTTGTCGATCCACTGGGTGCTCTTCATGGTGCGTTCCTGGTGGGAGGCGACCATCTCCCACTTGACGGCCGTGCGCCCGCCGATCTTTTCTTCTCCAAGCTGACGGCAGGTCAGTCCCGGCATGCTGGCGCAGGGATCCTTGGCCCAGATCGTCCGCGTACCCGGCATTGCAGCACCGGGTCCGCTCAATGCTTGCTCCATGTACTTTTTCCGGTCCGGAAACAGCATCCACTCGACACCGCGGCCTTCATCGGTGATCCGAATGATTTGCTGTCCCTGGTGGGACAGCTCGGCGCGTACCCGCTTGTCGCCCACGAACAGCTTGCCGGAGGATAGGGTTCCCTGCGGTCCATGCTGGGACGTCTCGGCAGAAAACTCAGTACCGGCGAGCACCATACCGGAGGTCACTGCCAGCAGCCCGATGGCCAGCGCGCGCCGAATCGTCAACATCGCAGTCTTCATTTTGGTTTCACCCTCGTTCATCGGTTCGAAAGGTATCGATTCAGTGCCATCGGGGTAGTGGTAAATATCAAACTGGTCGTGTATAGAGCACCTGGAGCGCGGGCAAACCCGCGCTTACCGCGGATCCGGGTCGTGTCAGAAGTAGGCGCCGGCTTGCCGGCGCTCACGCGATCAGTTGAAAATTTACCACTACCTGCCACCGGTATGAGGATGCCGCTCATTGCGCAGAGCACGGTAATGGTTAAGGTTTAAATGGAAGCATCGCCGCTCGCAATAAGTTTGGCGCACTATAGGCTACACTCCCTCTCCCGCCGGGAGAGGGCCGGGGAGAGGGGATCAAAGAAAAGTCTATGCCAGCCATTTAAAAATTCACCACTACCCAGAGCATATCAAGACCCACCGTCGGTCAAAGCTCATCGTCCGCTTTGAGGCGTATACCACGTCGCCTGGGCTTTTTCCAGATCGACGCCGGCTTTGCCGTTTCCGGTTTGACCGTAGCTTTTTTCGTCGCCGGCTCCTTCGCGGCAGTCCGCTTCCCGCGGGCATCGTCGGCAGTCTCTTTGCCGGTCGCTCCTCTCTGTGCTGCCGATGCGTCCTGTCCCGCCGTCGCGGCCGGGTCGCTTTGCGGTTTTGAGTCCCCTTCCTCCGCTGGGTGGGAAGCCGCATCCGCCACTATCGGTTTCACATCGTCCGCCGGTGTCGTCTTAGCCGCCTCTTGGGGTGTACCCGAGGTACCGGTCCGCTCCGTGTGGATCTCCGGCGTGCTTTGCGGCGACTCCGGTTCGGCGGCCACGGCATCCTTCCGTGCCCCGGCATCGGTAGCCCCTTCCCGTGTGGTTGGGGCGTCGGTTTCCCCGGTCCGCGGCACTGAGACCGCCTCTTCAGGTACACTCGGTGCATGCTCAGTTGCCGCCGCAGCCTTGCTCGCCGGCGTGCCGCCGGATTCCGCAACCGCAGCAGTCGGGGAAGCGCCGGAATCGCCTGATCGGCCCCCATCGTCCGCTTCCGACGGGGCCGTCGGCCTGGGCGTGGGTTTTTTCCGCTTTTTCACCCGGCTCTTCAGAAAATCGTACAACAACAGGAAGAGTCCGCGGATCAGGTAGAAGCTCAGGACGATCCCTTCCACCAGGTAGCCCCAGACTTTGGTCAGGATGCCGGTCCGGGGCTCCTTCCGCTCGGGTGCTTGCTCGACCTTCGGCGCCTCCTCGACCTCTGCCGTTGCACAAGGCACGCCGGTACCGAGCGGTGCGGTCGCCGCCGCTACCTCGCACAGGTCCTTGCTGGCGGCGACGCAACCCAAGGGGATGACAATGAGCGTGAGCACAGTCGAGACCAAGACGCCGGAGGCCAGCGAGATCGCCATGCCTTGAAAAATCGGATCGGTAAAGATGACGCTGGAGCCCGCCACCAGGGCCAGGGCGGTGATAACGATGGGGCGGGTACGGGTCTTACAGGCCCGGATGACGGCCTCGGCCACGGGCACACCTTTTTGCACCTCGTGGATCGAAAAGTCTACGAGCAGGATCGAGTTACGCACGATGATGCCGGCCAGGGCGATCCAGCCGATCATCGAGGTCGCGGTGAACTCGCCGCCCAGCCCGAGCTTGAACATGATCAGGTGGGCCGGAATGATCCCCAGGAGGGTCAGCGGGATGGGCGCCATGATGACCAGGGGGATGCGGAAGTTGCCGAACTCCCAGACTACCAGGATGTAGATGAGCACCAGGGCCACCATGAAGGCGGCGCCCATGTCACGGAAGGTCTCGTAGGTGACCGTCCACTCGCCGCCCCACTCCCAGGCCGAGTAGCGGTCGTCGGGGGGGGGGCCGAGCCAGTAGGCCTGTGGGACCGAGCCGTCCGGGGCCACGTAACCGGCGGTATCCATCGCGTCCTGGATCTGGAACATGGCGTAGACGGGCGCGGCCAGGGTACCGCCCACGTCGGCCACCACGAACTCGACCGCGCGCAGGTCCTTGCGGTAGATGACGGCCTCCTCGGGCACGCGCTGGAAGGCCCCGAGCTCCCGTAGCGGGATGGTGAATCCGCCGTTGGATTGGATCGGCAGATCACCCAGGCGTTGGATCTGGGACCGCTCCGCCAGCGGGACCTGCACGACGATCTCGATGGGCTCGTGGCCCGCCTTCTGCTTGACATCCCCGATGGGGGCTCCGCCCAGGGCCATGGCCAGGTTGCGATTGATGGTATCGACGGAGATGCCCCGGCGCACCGCTTTCTCGGTATCCACGTCGAAGCGCCAATAGTCGTAGGTGTCGCGCAGGTAGTTGTCCACGTCGCGGGCACTCTCGGCCTGGGCAAAGAACGCGGTCATATCACGGGCGAACTGGCGGCGGATCTCCGGTGTCGGACCATGGATCTCCGCCACCACCGATTGCAGTACCGGCGGCCCCGGCGGCATTTCGACGACGGCGATACTGGCGCCGGCCGCTTTGGCCAGCTCCGCCAACATCTCCCGGGCCTTGACCGCCAGCTCGTGACTGCTCCGCTCACGGTCGTTCTTGTGCAGGAGCTGGATCTGGAGCTCGCCCTGCCAGGGATCGGACCGCAGGTAGTAGTGCCGCACCATGCCGTTGAAATCGAAGGGTCGGGCCGTGCCCGCGTAGAGCTGAATGGCCGTCACCTCCGGCAGGGTACGCAGCGTTTCCGCCATGCGTTGCGCGAGATTGGCGGTGACCGGCAGGGCCGTGCCCTCCGGCATGTCGATCACGACCGAGAACTCCGGCTTGTTGTCCAGAGGCAGCATCTTCACGGGGACCCACTCGAAGTAGAAGAAGGCGCAGGTGAAGAGAAAGACCCCCCAGAGGACGAGGCGGAACAGGGTCCGCTTGTGCTTGCTCTCGATGAGCGGGGTCAGGAGCTTGCGGAAGCCCTTTTCGAGCCGCTCCGCCCCCTTGTGCTCCCGTTTTTCGGCCGTCTCCAGGTAGCGCATGGAGGGCCGCAGCCACTTGGACAAGGCAAAATAGGGGGTGAATACGAAGGCGGCGAACAGGGAGATGAACATGGCCACCGAGCCCAGGGCCGGGATCGGCTCCATGTAGGGTCCCATCATGCCGCTCACGAAGCCCATGGGCAGCAATGCGGCGATGACGGTAAAAGTGGCGAGAATGGTTGGGTTACCCACCTCGCGCACCGCGTCCACCGCGGTCTCGTCGTCGGTTTGCCGCTCTTCCAGCCAGCGCCGGTAGATGTTCTCGATCACCACGATGGCGTCATCCACCAGGATGCCGATGGAGAAGATGAGTGCGAACAGGCTCACCCGGTCGATGGTGTACTCCGAGACCCAGGCGGTAAAGATGGTCATGAGCAGGACCACCGGGATGACCAGCAGCACCACAATGGCCGGCCGCAGGGCCCGAAACGTCCCCCAGACCAACAGGAAGACGAAGAAGGTGGCGATGAACAGCTTCTTGATCAGGTCCGAGACCTTATCGTCCGCGGTCTCCCCATAGTTGCGGGTGATGCTGACCTCCACATTGTTGGGGATGCGCTCGCCTTTGATCTGCTCCACGCGCTCGATAATGGCGTTGGCGACCGTGACCCCGTTGGTCAGCTCCTTCTTGGCAATGGCGAGGGTCACCGCGGGCACCCCATCGGCTTTCGGGCCTGCCGGTGCGGCCGGTCCCGTGTAATAGGCCACCAGCTGCGTGGCGTCTTCCGGACCCTGGACGACCCGCGCCACGTCGCGCACATAGATGGGCACATTCTGGTGGGTCCCCACCACCAGCCGATTAATCTCGTCGGCGCTCTTGAGAAAGGAGCCGGTGGTCACCGAGAAATGGGCGCCGCTCGATTCCACCCCGCCGGCCGTGGTCTCGGCGTTGGCGGTCTTGAGGGTCTGGGCGACCTGATCCAGGCTGATGCCGTAGCCGGACAGGCGCTCGGGGTAGACGTCCACCGTCACTTGCTCGCGGCGGCCGCCCACGATAAAGGCGTTGCCCGTGTTCTTGACCTCCTTGACCGCCTGCAGCACGTCCTGGGCGAGGAGGCGCAGCTGGCCGTCGTCCACGTCCGGCTGGCCGTCCTGGTCCAGGTCTTTCGACCACAGCGTAAGGGCGACGATGGGCACGTCGTCGATGCCCTTGCTCTTGACCAGGGGCGGCATGACCCCCGGTGGGATCTTGTCCATGTTGGAGGCGAGCTTGTCGTTCACCTTCACCAACGACGGGCCCATCTGCTCTCCCACGGCGAACTCGACGGTGACCAGTCCCATGTTGCGCTGGGATGCCGAGTAGACGTGCTTGACCCCCGGAATCTCGCTCATGATGCGTTCGAGCGGCTGCATCGCCAGGTTCGACACCTGCTGCGCGGAGGTGCCCGGGTATTGCACCATGATGTCGATCATGGGCACCGAGATCTGGGGGTCCTCCTGGCGAGGCGTCATCACCAGACCGAGCAGGCCCATCAGGAGCATCGAGACATAGAACAGGGGCGACAGGGGGGAGCGGATGAAGAATCGCGCCGTGCGCCCGGCGATTCCGAGGGTTTCCTCCGTGTATTTGGGGTTCCGACCCTCGGGACTCGTCAGGGTCTCGTCTTCATTCATCGTTTACTATGCCCATGATTATATATGGGTTTTCGGAAACCGGGGGACGCCCATCGCACCCGCGCACAAGGCATGGCGATGAGGCCCTGTTGCGCGGGCGTAACCACGCGGTCTCACGCCCGTATGCCGGAACGCTCCGGATGGAAACGCGGGGTAGGGGAGAAACGACGGAGCCTTCCAACGCAATGCTACCGGCACGACTGCGAGGTATGCACCGCAACTCGGAATCCCGGTGTGAACGGATAGCCTCCAAAGCGGATCGGCCCCAGGGCGCGGGGAATCGCACCTGTGTGGAGTCGGTGCGGAGTTTGCCCCGCATCACCGCTCTGCGTCGGGCTGCCGTTGCTGCTGGGTGGACCAACCGGCGGCGACCCCCGGCGGCGGGTCCGCCAGGACGCGTTCGTCCGGGCGTAAACCGCTGAGCACGGTGATCAAGCCCTCCGGAATCGGCTCCCCGACCCGGATCAGGCGCAGCTCGGCATTGCCCTGCTCATCGAGCACATAAACCCCCGGCAGGCTGCCGTTGTAGCGGATCGCCGACTCGGGGACGACCGGGTTGGCGCGCGCGGGGGCCTGGAAATCCGGCACCAGCACCTTGGCATACATCCCCGGCTCGGACACGCCCTGGGGCAGATCGAGCTTGATCTTGACCGTATGCCGCTGGGGATCCGCCATCGGGAAAATCTGCGCCACCCGGACCGGCACCCGCCGGTGGTTCACATCGAGCTCGGCGTGGATCATAAGGCCCTCGCGCAGACCCGGCCGCAGTCGCGCCGGAACATCCACCTCGACCTGCAGGTACTTGACATCGGCGTAGTTGAGCAGCGGCTGACCGGGTTGCACCGTATCGCCGACCTCGATGAATTTCTTGACGATGACCCCGTCGAAGGGTGCGATGCTGCGGGCGTCACGCAGCTTGGAATCCAGCGCCTGCAGCTCCGCCCGCAGCCGCATGAGGGCGCTACGCGCCTGCTCGATCTGGGTCCCGGAGGCGTAGAGGTCCGCGGACAATTCCGCGCCGGTGGAGCGCTCTCCCATGAAACCCTCCATGGGTCGGGTGAACATCTGGTCGAACAGGTTCGGGATGCCCATGCCGCCCGGAGGGGTGCGGGAGCGTGGCGCGAAGATCTCACGATTGTACTGCATGCCGGCGTTGCGTAGCGCGGCATCGGCACTTTGCAGCTGGGCCAGCAGGGCCTGACGCTTGGCGAGCAGCTCGCGGTCGTCGAGGGAGACGAGCAGGTCGCTCTTCTTGAAGGCATCGCCCTCGATGCCGGCAAGGTATTTGACTCGTCCCGGCAGTTGGGCGGCAAAGGTTACCTCCTTGTAAGGGATCACGGTCCCGCCCACCGAGACGGTGGGGGCCCCTTCGGCCTGCTTCACCACGAACTCGCCGCTCGGAGGCACCGCCGCCACGGCCTGCGCCGCCAACACCAAACCCGCCGCCAGCAATCCGCGAACCATCGAGAATCCCATATGCCTTGCTACCCGGGTAAGCTAAACTGTTGCCATAAAATGAGGATTATCGTCAATCGGTGTCAGAATTACAAGCACAGGCAACGATTAATGCTATAGAAATCAGGTGCCTGACGAAAGCCGCCAAGTTAGCCTGAATTCTTTGGCGTGGCTTGGGGGCTGGTGACATTGAATGTCAACAGCTCCTAGCTCGTGCAAAGGTATCCGCAATGTCCATAAAAAATGTGGTTGTTCGGGGAGACGGGATTGTCGTCGATCGGTTGACGGCGGAGACTTTCAATTTCCTGATTAGCAATGAGATTCAGCCATCCGAATCCAGCCTTCCAGGCGTGGGCCACAGGCCACCGCAGCCACCAAGAGTCGGTTGGGCAGCGCGCGCAGATCAAAGCGCCGACTGAAGCGATAGGCGATGGCACCGAGGTAACGTGCGGCGTACTGACCGAAGTCAAAGG
>Ga0209568_1001015_pt1 | contig 10430 bp, 11 predicted proteins | sample WorMetOlspDAHAB2_FD_187406 | JGI IMG/M metagenome (GOLD analysis project Ga0209568, IMG submission 187406) | Marine gutless worms symbiont microbial communities from Max Planck institute for Marine Microbiology, Germany - Olavius sp. DAHAB.2... ...
TTCTAATATTAAGTTAGTATAATAATGGATGGGCTGCTACTTTTTAGAGCAGAGGGGCCTGGGCTGGCTGCAGCTCAAACAAGTCCCCTCTTTGCTTTACAAATATAATAGCCCACCCATCGACGGAAAAATCATATTGGTGTATAATATCTTTTGTGGATGAAATTTTCTGCCCTATAAAGGGTTAACGTAATTATATGTGTTCAACTTTGACATGATATTTCGACGCTGTAATGATTGCACGATGACACTTTACGGTGACCTAAGCCGCCACATAAACACAATGAATGCATATGTAACAGTGAGTAGTCAGCGGCACTCGGTGTGTGCACCACACACGGATTCAATCATGTCGGCGAATACTTGGACTTGCAGTCTTGTAATCGTTCAGCCCGTATCGCAATGATAAGAAAAGTAATCGGATCCAAAGTAACAGGTAAAAAGTAATTATTACTTTTGTGAAAGTAATCGTTGGATCCGAGTCAAAAAAAGTAATTGGATCGCCCACTCCTATATGCTCTTGGCTGCCCCTAGGTTTTTATAAGGTGTGTGGGCGATCTTGCATAGGCAAATATTGCGGAGATCATCTCATATATGTCTGCGAAAAGGCAGCAGAGTTCCGAAGGCCTGCGTAAAATGTGGGATTGGAGTAAAAAGTAAGATTGGTTTATGTATGGACTGTGGTCACGACCGATGGACTCATTACATTGCCTATAGGGAAAGGCAGAACAGGTTGGCTGCAACACAGCTCGAGTTTTCCCGTCTCGCAGCTATTGAAATGTAATGTGCCCGCTGTCGGACCAACCACTAGGAAGCACCACACCCTATTCAGACCATTCTTTCGCACATGCGCCAGCGTCTATGAAAAAGAGAGCCGCACTAGCAGTTTACATCCGCTGATAGCAAAAAATAAAAAAATGAGGGGTACAGTAGTCGATAGAGATTTGTTAGGGGCGCTCGGCAAGGGTCCCTGGAGTATCTTGATTTTTCATAGCACGAAGTGCTATGCTCCTCCGGCGGCTGCACTATAAGCGAAGCCGGTAGCAAGACTTCTCGCCCCATAATGGCCATGTTAGGGTTAATGCCGGTCACTGAGTGCGGCGTCATACGATATGTCGCCAACAGTGCGGGCAGGCGATCTGGCCATGACTCGGGTTGTGCATCGATTGAGGCGCGGAGCATCTGTTAGATCGTCCGATTCGCCCGCTGGGTCTGGCCATCAGACCAAGGCTGAAACGGCGTGGTCCGCGTTTTGTTAATACCCGCAATCGAGCAGAGCTCTACCACCAATTCACTCTCAAATTTGCCGCCCTGGTCGCTATGCAGCTGGCGAGGCAAGCCGAAGCGGCTGAAGAAGGCGCTGTATAGTGCACGCATGCACGTTTGTGCCTCTGCGTCGCACAAGGGTATTGCCTCAAGCCATTCGGTGAAATAGTCAGTGGCGACAAAGAGGTACTTATAGCCAGCTGTGGCAGGTAGGCCAGACAGGATGTCAATGGCGACGAGGTCCATTGGTGCACCGGCGGAGACCTTGCGAAGGTGGCCATGAGGTCGATTTGGCGGCCCCCTTCACATCCTTCACATTGCCTACACCAGGCATCAGTGTCCTTACGCATGCCGGGCCAGTAATAAAGGCGGCGTAATTGCGCCAACATTCTTTGAGAGCCCAATGGGCTGCGAGTGGGCCGGCATGAGTATGAGTGAACAGCTGGCGGCGCAGAGACTGTGGCACCACTAGCTGGACGGCATCGCCATCCCGTCGGACCAAAACCTGGTTCTGCAAAATGATGGTCGGCCCCAAAGACCAAAGTTTTCGGCCTTCCAAGGGCAGGGAGCGCAGGTCATCCAGGGTAGGACTGTAACCCTGTGACAACATCGATTTAACGGGCCCAAGTACCTCATCGTCGTCCTGTAACTGGGCAATATCGGCATCCGTCAATTCCGGGGCAATATCGAGCAGGTGGACTGACCACGGGCCGACTACGGCATCCGCCCTTTCCATTTCGTCGACTCAGGGAATGTGGGTTGTCCGATCATAACACTGTTTACAGAAGGGCCGGGACAACCATCTACATTGGAATGTAAACGGCCGGGTCTGTGCTCGACAGTGTAGTCAAATTCGGCCAGCGTCTTAATCCATCGCGCTAGGATTCCCTCGGGGCGTTTGAAGGTTCGCAACCATTTTAATGAATAATGGTCGGTGCGCAGAATTACTGTGGCCCCGACAAGGTAACGACGGAAATGCTGGAGGCCTGCGATTACCGCAAGCAGCTCCCACCGAGTCGGACAATAATTTCGTTGTGATGAATTCATCACGCGCGAGAAAAAGGCGATGGGGCGCTCTACTCCTTCCACCGTGGTGGAGAGTATCGCGCCCACCGCGACATCCGACGCATCGGTGTCCAGAATAAAAGTTTGGTCTGGCTGGAAGTAAGCCAGAGTGACCGTTTCGGCGAGGGCTCGCTTGAGGCGCTCGAAGGCCTGCTGGGCCTCAGGTGACCAAGAAAAACGAACCCCTTCTTGGTCAGTGCCGAAAGTGGTTCCGCGATGCTAGCGAAATTCTGGACAAATTTGCGGTAGTAAGAAGCAGGGCCGAAAAAGGCGCGCACATCGCGGACGCACTTTGGTACCGGCCAATCCAGAATGGACCGAATCTTTTCTTCTTGGGGGTCAATGCCCTCTGCGGAGACCATGTGTCCGAGAAAAGAAATGCGTTCCTTAAACGAGGAGCATTTTGATGGTTTTACTTTGAGGCCTACGTTACTGAGGCACGATAGGATGGTATGTAGCCTTTCGAGGAGTTCCCGCTGGGACGTGGCGTATACTATTATATCCTCCAAGTAGCAAACGCAGATACGCCACAGGTGGTCTCGCAATACTCGGTGCATGAGCTTACAAAAATGTAGCTGAAGCGTTCGACAGCCCGAAAGGCATGCGTTTAAAATGGTAGACGCCCCTACGGGTGCAAAATGCCGATCTATCTATCTTGGGCCCTGGGTGTCATGCCTATCTGCCAATAGCCGGACAGCAGGTCTATGGTGGCAAAGTATTTGCCCCCACCCCCCGTAAACTATCAAAAGCATCCTGAATATCAGGGATGGGATAGGCATCCTCACGGGAGACCGTATTTACTCGCCTATAATCCACGAAAAATCTGTACGAGTTGTCAGGTATGCATAGCCGGGCTATATAGACAGCGGTAGGATTACTGAATGTTTAATAATTCTATAGGCCTAAATGAAGTGTATATATTAACATGTAGTTATATTTCTTCACTGTTAAAGAATTAATTTCTAAATTTTAAATTAATTTTAAAACGAACAAGTGTTTAAAATGTATAAACGAAACAAGCTTTATTTACAGCCACAAACGAATTATACAAGCTCACACAGAGCAACGACACCGTTGTACCACTGACATAAAATATAAAACGTCAGCTCGCTCCGATAGATCTATCTCTCTCTCTATCTCTCTCTCTCTCTCTCTCTCCAAATCTAACTATACATTCTCAACAACTCAATTTATAGTCTAATGCACGTGGCCCAGGGTCAGACACACTCCTGTGGAGGCCAGTCACATGCTTTACGACAGACAGCGACAGACACTGGTGACTACACGTTGCCCAGCTTACCGGCGTATCGGTCACACTTTTAGACACAACGGCCAACAGTAGACAAATTAATAGACCAGACAATATGGCACAGACAACAAAGGTCAGACAGGCCGACAATCTACAGACAATCTAGACTGCCGTATGTCCTCACATCCACCGAAATACTGCTAACCTCACCACCATACCTAGAAGCCAATCTTTATCTACATGTATCGTACACCCATTGTGACACGAGTCATCTGGCTTTTTGGCTAGACAAACAGGAGTGGCCCAAGGTGAATCGGAAGGTTCAATTACGTCGGCGGCTAGCATTTCGGCTATGAGATCATCCTCTGCTGTTCCTGATGCTAGAGGGGGTCGACGGGGTGGTTGCCGGATGGGAGCGGCATCTGCTGTGTCGATGTCATGCTGCAGGAGGTCGCAAAAACCGATGTCGGTAGAGGACTTAGCAAAAGTGTCCTGGTGCTGGATCAGCGAGTCCTTAAAATCGGAGGCCACGGTAGGCGATAAGTGGGCGTCTTCCACTGTCGACAGGAAGAGCACGCGGAGGTGCTGGGGCACCTCGGAGTCCGTGGCGTCGGAAGTAGGCGGCATCGTGTCAGGCGGGACGGACGGAGGAGACGGAGGTAGCACGTCGGTGTGCGGGGTGAGAGGAGCGACGATGGGACGTCGAGGCGGATCCGCAGGTTCGTGCGCGGCCGGGGCGGATGAAGAAGGCGACTCCGGCTCGAGTGCGGCCGGGACGAAAGGAGGAGGAGGCGAAGGCTCATCCCCTGGGACCGACGAGTCGGGGCAGTGTATGTCCGTGGAGTGTGACACGATAGGCGAAAGCGACGCTGAGACAAATGAGTTGGTGGAGGGACTCCGCGTATAAACGGTGCGACCTACTGCATCAATTATCAGTTGGGCGGCAACCACCAGGTCGAATCCTGCAATAAATGGCGCGGGGGAGTCTATGACATAAAATTTATGGCATAGTTTCCGCGTTAGCACTTCAATGGGGAACACGTAAGGGCCTGCAACAGTAACCAAGTGTCCCCCAAAGGCAGTGATACTCCTACTTTCTACTGTTTCTGTAGTTTCATACGCTGATAATGGTTTCGACAACAACGGCACTAATTTCGCTTTCGGGAGAACATTCACAACAGCACCCGTATCTAAGAGAAAAGGTTACCATCAAAATTGACCGGTATGTACGGGGTGTCTTCCCCATAATGTAACAATCGTGGAGATAAAAAGTGTGGGTCAACATGCTGTAAAAATGGTTGGCTGCTGTGAGTGGCGGCGAGCTGCCTACTTAGGCTGAACTCGGGCGCTGGGCGGTGGAACCCGATTGGACGACGGTAATCAGGTGGTAGAGTACCATTGCGCCTGTGGATCTCTGTGTGGCAACGCAGTTCACCGCAGACAAAACATCAAGGCCCGCGGCGTAGACGATCAGTCACTGGCGGGGTGACAGAACGCGGCTGAAACTGTTGTTGATTCCGCGGAGAATTCGGCGGTGTTTGTGGCCGGGTAGTTCCATCATTCCGGGCCTGTGGCTGAAGGAACCCACCACGGGTACTGTCGGACTGGTTAGCAGTGCTTCCCCGGAATCCTTGAGCATTGCGCGGCTGCTGGTTCTGCCATGCCCCTCGCGGCGGCGGGTTGAGCCGTGGTGTGGCAGGGCGCGACTGGTGTGGGGTAGACGCGGCTGGACGAGGGGCGTTACCCTGCGGCTGTGAGTGGAAAGCCCGCTGCCTCGGCCATCATTTCCTTAAATCCTTGTAAAAGGGGTTCCCACTCGGACTGTGCGGAACTTTTCGGGCGGGTGTCAGTGAAATTCGCCCTTTTCTTAGCCCTACTTTCGCCCGTTGCATCCGCAAACTGGCGCGCCTTGATAACCGTAGCATGAAAATCGAGGTCACGGGCATGCAAACGCAAAAACTGTATCATTTCGGTGGAAATCAGTCCATCCTCGAAGCGGCGTTTCAGAGCTGCATCCCGCTGTTCTTGGGTAGCGGCAGACCAAGCCTCGCGGTGTAAGGTACGGAGGGCTTGCTCGAAGTCAGGAATTGTTTCGTTCTCCTCCTGGCGCCGAGAGTCAAAGCGACGCATGGCCTCTCGAGCGCCATCAAGAGAACTGAAGCGGCGTGCCAGGGCCTCCCAAATGAGACTGTAGGCTTGGGTTGGGAGGTGTCTAAATCCCGAAGTACCTCACTGGCTGGGCCCTCAAGTGCCAGGCCAGTTGCTCTGTTTTCTGTTCCGTTGTTGTCCAACCATTGACAGCAGCCAGGCGCTCGAAATACTCACGATAACCCTTCCAAGAAGAGGCACCCGAATAAGGCTTGGGCGCCTGAAACTGCTTCACCAACACCACCTGGGGTTGGGTATCCACAGGGGCAGGTGGGGTAGAAGGGTTGACAACAGGTGGTGACACAACAGGTTGTGATTTACTGACAGGAACAGAAGGCAAAGGCTCGAGTGACAGTGCCACTGGTGGCACCGAAGGTACAGTGTAAGTCACCGCTGAGGATGCGAAGTCACTGCTGTAGGCAGGGCCTGAATGCATGAAGGCATAGTTGACTTCATTGGTGGTAGCCGGTAAACAGCTGACAGGTACCCAGCGATGAGCAATTATTGCAACAACAGAAGGGGCAGAGCGACGAAATGTGTTACACGGTGGTGGTGGTGCAACAGGGAAATTAAATGTTAAGTCAAACGGAGTATGGGTAGGGGGAGGGGGAAGAACGGAGGGGGAAAATGTACCCTTGGCCTGAGAGAAAACTGCTTTTACTTGCTGTTCCTCTAATAGGCGCCGGGCACGCTCCTCCATGCATATGTACCGCCAGCAATCGCTCAATTTCTGCTGCTCGCGCTGCTTCAAGTGCTTTCCGCTCCTCAGCTGCTTGCTCCTTCTCCGCTGCTATCTTCACTCGCTCGACCTCAAGGCGCTTCAGTTCTTCGGCCCGCTGTGCTTCCCGCTGTCGCTCCTCGGTCGTCCAACGCTGCTGCTCCATCTGGAACCGGCGGTGTTCAGCTTCGATGGCGGCAACGGCGCGATCCCGATCAGCATTGGCGGCGGAAGAAATGACGGCGGCGACGCGCTGTTTCTCGGCCGCGGCGGCAGTGGCGGCCTTCTCGCGCTCTGCGTTGATGACGGCCTTGAAACGCTCCTTCTCGGCGGCGGCGGTGGCGGCGACACGCTCCTTTTCTACTTCTGCGGCAGCCCGAATACGTTGTTCCTCGGCGGCGGCGGCGGCCCGTTCACGCTCAGCTGCGACCCGCTTTCGCTCCATCAGGATGGCGGCCTCGACCCGACGCTGCTCGATGACGGCCCGATCACGTTCCGCGGTAGCGGCTGCCTCCGCGCGCATGGCCTCGAGCTGCAACCGATCACGCTCCGTCGCGGCGATGGCGTCGAGTCGCTGATGTTCCGCCTCGCACTCCACCTGTTGACGTTCTCGCTCCGCCCTCGCTGCAGCCTCGGTCCGGTCTCGCTCCGCCTGCGCCAGGGCCTGATGTCGTTCTTTCTCCGCCTGGATACGCCTCTCCTTAAACTGCGTTGCGGCCTCGACACGTTGACGCTCCGCCTCGAGTCGCTCCCGCTCCGACTGTGTGCGACGCTCCTTGATATCAGCTGTCTTGTGCAGCACGTCACGTACAAGCTCATTTACGTCAATGAGGGAATGCTTCGACGCTGATGTGAGGCGCGAGACTTTGGAAGCACGCGAGATGGATGAGCGGCCCGACCTGTGCGACCTAAAACGGGCAGAAAGCGGGGGCGCAAGAGGGGGGAGAAGGGGTTCCGGCCTTACATATGGCGGTGCCCTAGTCCCCGTAATGTACGCCACTTCACTGTCTGTACTAGACAAGGTGGACGAGGGGGTGTCCCTACTCGACCTACGTACCAAACGTTGAGCGTCACTCACTGACTTACATTCATGACTCACCAAATTACCACATGTCGTTGTTGCCATCGATTACATCTTAGCCTCGTCGTTGACTTCACGACCTGTTAATAACGCTGTCGCAGAAAACGCTGACCGATGCGGTAAAACGCGATGCACGTGAGGTGGCTGCATCGAAAAAGTAGACCGCTGTGAAGGTGTTGGAGAAGATGACGCAACAAATTGAGCCGTAGCTCCCAACAGAGTTTGTGGGCCTTTTTCTGAAGAACAATGTGGCGCCATCTGTGTTTCTGCCGGCCTCAATTGGGACGAAACAGTCACTCCTCGCTGAAGATACGTTGACTGCACCGCGGAGTCAACTTTTAAATTTATTTGCCGGTCTTTGGTTTGAGCGATGTCAGCCCTCGCCGCTTGAAATGGGCCTGGTGCCGACTGTTTGGTACTTGTAAGGTCAATTAGATTGGTATGTGTCTCCACATACTGTGTCTGCAAGTCGGCACCGGAAGTTGGCATTGTTGAGAGACTGACATCGTTATCAGCAGACTCACGTCTAGCCGAGGTCGGCGGTGACATGTCAGAGCCTCGAGTTAGCGATTCCACTTCGGGAACCATTGTAAATTCTGCACCTTCGTCTGGGGTACGGTTGAATCCCGAATGTATCGCTGCGACTGCTAGAGGTTGTCGATCGGGCGGAGCTCTCCCGCCCGCGTCGCCGCCTTCCCGGGTTTGCCCTCGGCGACGGGGCCGGTCCCCTTCGGGCGACCTGTCGGCTCCTCCCGCACTCTCACTGCGGGGTAGAGGAATGGAGGTCCTGATCCGACCGCCCTCTGCGGGGAGGATGCGGGAAGGAGACTTCCCGCCCCTGGTAACCCCAGTGGCCGACGAAGGTGGATTTACGAGTGTTTCATTTGCTACATCATCTACTTTGTTCATGTCTGTTGATTTCCGGTCCAAGGACGTGGCCCAGGGTTTCACTGGGAACCCACTTACCCCGCGCCGTGGCCTTAACTCCATCTCTTCCAGCCGATACGTGATCGACTGGGGTGTATGTTACTCACCGAAATTTCCGAGAGGACGCTGCCCTGCGCGCTAACTTACGAAGCAACACGTATGCCGGCTAACGACCTATCGTCGACTTTTATTAGAGCTCTAAACATCGAAAGAATCGCGACTAAAATTTCACTGCCGCTGACTGCCGCTATCGAATGCTACTATACACCTAGTATGTCTTAACTCGGCTATGGTAAATCGAGGAAAAAGGAAGACGCTGGTCCGCGGAACGCGACGTGCGTTCCGCGGGGGGGTCCTCGGCCAATGGCAGGCCGCCACCAGGGGCGGGCGGCGGCCATAGAGGTCAAGGAGACAGAGACAAGAAAGTTTTTGTGAACCAACAGCATTGATGAGGTGGTCGTGGGTGTATAAGAGAGACGTTTCGGTGGAATGGTGCCGTCGGTAGGCAGACTGGTGAGGATTTAGCAGATTGTGAGAAAAGAGGTGATCAATAAGCCGAGATTTAACAACACGTTCGATTATTTTAGAAATAAGAGAAAGGTTAGAGATTGGACGGTAATTAGAAAGTTGATCATTGTCTAAGGTGGATTTCTTAAGAAGAGGAGAAAAATCGACTGTTTGAAAACTGGGTGAAAATGACCAGAGCCTCAGAGCTAGGTTAACGACATTGGTGATTGTGGGGATGATGACAGACGTCCAAATTCCACTTGTTGCGTCACGTCACGACTCGCATGACACCTCGTGCTTGTCGTGTTGTGACGTGTCGTGACGTGACGCATAAAGTGGCATTTGGACTAAACTTATTAAATGCTTCAATTTTTTAGTCTCCTATAATAGGCCTATGACTGTTAGTGTTAGAGCGGATCTCTCGCTTCTGTTAGAGTGTTCTATAGTTAGGTAGTAGGCCTAATAGGAGTTGTTTAAATAATATTAAAATAAATCAAAATTGAGTGAATCTTAATAAACCTTCGCTTCTTTTTGGATCCTTGAGGTCAAATCAGTATAGGCCGAGATGTTTACATGTAAAAGTATTGTCGTGAATATGCACACACGTGTTGTGTTCTTTCTCATTTTTCACTCTAAATGACCTCAAGCAGAAAATGAAGGTGAAATACGTCGCACAAGTAGTATACTGATCTATGTCCATTTCAGTTTTGAGGAAATCAAGTTTTAAAGTTTAAAGTGTTATATTTTATTCAGAGCTGCACTTGATGCTATAGCAGTTATGTGTAATTCTAGCTGAAAGTTTACACTACGTAAAATGCACGATCAACTGCCACGTTATATCAGCTACTTTTGCTACAAAGTGTGACATTATTATGTAACATTTCATATTTTGTGGACATATAGCTATATAGTGCCGGTGCCAAAATGTTATAAATTTCGTTTTTAAACCTGGGTGGATAATACATATGTTGCAGTTCTATAACGCTTTATGTCCTTGTTTTTTACAATACAATAAATAAATGCTCATTTCTGACTACTGTAATGCTGTCGCGTTCGCCCCGTCGCTGTCGTCCGTATCGGGCAGCAGTTCAGGGTGTGGTGGTCCAGCTGATTTCCACCCACGACGAAATATCTCAGGGTTCGTAGATCTAGCTCCCTTGGGTGCTACAGCCCCCGCTGGAAAGGACTGCGCTGGCGTGGATCCGCTCACTGCGTCACTGTATGTGTCGTTCTCTTGCCATTTCCGGTTTTGGTTCTCATCTACGTCCGCTGGGCAGAGGTCGTGGGCGTTGCTGACTACTGGTGCGTGGCCAGTTGCAGGGCAGCCGCCAGGGTGACGGTAGGTCGATGCGTGCAGCAAGCCTATCCCATAGCGCAGCGTGACGTCGCTGTCAATGGTCGCTACTGTTGAGTCTGGACGGGCGGGTAACCGCGGGCAGGACTCTATTCGCGCGACAGCATTACGTTGG
>Ga0209568_1001017_pt1 | contig 10426 bp, 5 predicted proteins | sample WorMetOlspDAHAB2_FD_187406 | JGI IMG/M metagenome (GOLD analysis project Ga0209568, IMG submission 187406) | Marine gutless worms symbiont microbial communities from Max Planck institute for Marine Microbiology, Germany - Olavius sp. DAHAB.2... ...
AACGGCCTGGTGAGTGATCTCAGGTTGCTCTCTGCTTGGGTGATGGATGTGGTCAGAATACTCGGCGAGGGCCGTAAGGCCTTTGAAATCTTGTGCTAAAAGACGAAAGCCCCGAAGGGGATACCTTCGAGGCTTTCTGTAAACCAAAACGTGCTTCGGTTATCACGGATTTTTTTGGCTCCGCGAGCAGGCTTCGAACCTGCGACCATTCGATTAACAGTCGAACGCTCTACCAACTGAGCTATCGCGGATGTAAGGCCTCACCACGAGACACGAGAGGAAATGCCGTGCGACACTCCATCTCGGACAGCTATAATACCCTGTTTAATCCCAGAAACCAACCTCAAAAAGCGAAAATCGGTAAAATTCTGCAGGCCTCTGAACAAATAACCAACCAAGAATGACAAAGCTTGCCCATGAATCAAAGAGGAAGCCAGATCATCCCAGATAGAAAAATCAGACCCCGAGGCGTACCTGCTGAAACTCAGCAGGCCCGCCTTGAAAAGGTCTATTACAGAACCAAAAGACGCATGTCCTCAAGAATAGTCACAAGCGTGCGACAGAAGCGAGCAGCTAAAGCACCATCAACCACACGATGATCGTAAGACAAGCACAAGGTCAACATCAACCTAGGAGTAAACTCACTCCCAGTCCAAACCGGCTTCACCTGAGCACGGGTAACTCCGAGGATCGCCACTTCTGGAGCATTGATTATAGGAGTGAAAGAACTTCCACCAATACCCCCCAATGAGGAAACCGTGAAGACACCACCTTTCATGTCACTCCTGGACAACTTGCCAGCAAGCGCTGTCGCAGACAGAGAAGCGATCTCCTGAGCAATCTCGATGACACCCTTGCGATCGACATCCTTGATCACGGGAACCAAAAGACCAGCAGGAGTATCAACAGCCGTCCCTATGTGACAATACCTCTTGTAAATCAAAGAAGCACCATCCTCAGAAAGGGAAGCAGCTATAGCCGGATGTGGCTTAAAAGCAGCAGACAATGCCTTTATGATGAATGGCAAGAAAGAAACCCGATATCTCGGATCCGAAGCCTTTCCAACATCATCCAGTCCCTTACGAAATACATCCAGTTCCGTCACATCAGCTTCATCAATATGGGTGACAGAAGGCATCGAAACCCAAGACTTATGCAGATGAGCACCAGAAGCTTTCTGGATACCCGTCAAAGGTACTACCTCCACAGGACCAAATTCGGAAAACTCACCAGCCTGTCCCGAAGAAACCTCGACCTTAGGAGCAGAAACAGCAACACTGTCTTCAGACTTACCGGCCGAATGCTGTCTTACGTCTTCTTCAGTGATTCTACCAGCCGGACCAGTCCCAGATACATGGGCCAAATCGACTCCCAATTCCCTCGCTACTTTTTTAACTAGTGGAGAAGCCTTCACTTGCCCATTTGGCTTTCCTGCAGGACTAGCCTGAGCAGCACTCTTCCCGGCATCAGAAGAAGCCGGAGCCTCAGTGGCAGCAGGCTTAGATTTGGCATCTCCGCCCTCCACCGTCAATATCATGATGGGGTCTCCAACCCCCACAGAAACCCCAGTCTTGACCAGAATTTCTTTGACAACTCCAACAACAGGAGACGGGACTTCTACAGCCACCTTATCTCCCTCTAAAATAACCAAAGTCTCATCAACTGAGACAGAATCCCCAACCTTAACTACCACCTCGACGACAGAAGCGGTCTTCAGACCACCCATTTCAGGAACCCTGACTTCATGCCGCGAATCCGGAGCAGCAGGCATACGCACCTCCTTAACAATCCATATACACACTACACAGGCATAACTGGCCCAGAAGCCAGCATTGATTAAAGTAGAATCAAAAGCACATGCCAAGGCCGTGATTCTAGAAACCCAAATACGCGAAGCACCCCTGGAGCACCAAACGGCACTCCAGAGGCGACCCGATTGAGAAGAGCTGAAAGCGCACCCTCACCCCTTCTCCTCTTCAGGGCACACGAGAGACTCGCATGCCGAGCACATTACAAGACTTTGTAGACTCCATCAATGCCCTTCCTAGACGCCAGACCATAACGAGAAATGGCATCTACGACAGAAGACACGGGAATCACACCACTTTCAGCCATCAACTTCAGAGCGGATACCACCACGTGGAACTTGCTCATGCCGAAGAAGGAACGCAGCTGCTCACGGGTGTCTGAACGACCGAAGCCATCCGTCCCGAGAACCTTGTAAGGATTGCTGATGTAAGGCCTGATCTGGTCAGGATACAGAGCAACATAGTCGGTCGCAGCAACTACAGGACCCTTGCCCTCAAGACAGCTGGTGACATAGGGAACCATGGCCTCCTTATCAGGATGCATGGTAGACCACTCCTCACAGGCAGCAGCCTCTCTACGCAACTCAGTAAAGCTGGGCACGGACCAAACAGTGGAACCGATTCCGTAATCACTCTCGAGCAACTCAGCAGCAGCCTCTACTTCACGCAGGATTGCACCACTGCCCAAGAGATTTACTTTACCCATCTTCTTGTTCTTAGAAGCGAAGTCCTTAAGTGGGTACATTCCCTTGAGAATTCCCTGCTCAACTCCCTCAGGCATTGCCGGATGAGTGTGATTCGCATTCGTGACGGTCAGGTAGTAGAAAATGTCTTCCTGATCAGTCAACATCCTCTTCAGGCCTTCCCTGATGATAACAGCTACCTCGTAAGCGAAAGCTGGATCGTAGGAAACACAGGTCGGAACAGTGGAAGAAATCACATGACTGTGACCATCCTGATGCTGCAACCCCTCTCCGTTCAGAGTACTACGTCCGGATGTACCACCGATCAAGAAGCCTCTGGCTCTAGCATCAGCAGCAGCCCATATCATGTCGCCAACACGCTGGAAACCAAACATGGAGTAGTAAACATAAAACGGAACCATCGGAGTGTCAGAGTGAGAATATGAAGTAGCAGCAGCAACCCAGGAAGCCAGAGCGCCTAGCTCATTGATCCCTTCCTGCAGAACCTGGCCTGTCTTTTCCTCTCTGTAGTAGGAGAACTGATCTGCGTCCTGAGGACTGTACAGCTGACCTACCTGACTGAAGATTCCATACTGACGGAACAGTCCATCCATGACCAATGTGCGGCTCTCATCCGCTACTATTGGAACGATACGACTTCCCAAGTCCTTATCACGCAACAAGGTCCCCAACATACGGACAACGGCCATCGTGGAGGAGAATTCCCTGTCCTCGCTGGACTCCAACAAGGCGCTGAAGTTGGACAGTTCAGGAACCTGCATGGAAACAGAAGACTTCTCACGTCGGCTGGGCAGGTAACCACCAAGCTCTCCGCGTCTATCCTTGATGTACTTGAACTCTCTGCTGTCCTCAGGGAACTTGATGAATGGCAGCTCTTCCAGCTGAGCATCCGTCAATGGCAGGTCGAACTGCTCTCTGAACACCTTGAGAGAATCAATATCCATCTTCTTAGCCTGGTGAGCAAACATCTGAGCTTCACCCGACTTACCCATTCCGAATCCCTTGACAGTCTTAGCAAGTATGACAGTAGGACTGCCTTTGTGAGCAAGAGCTGCCTTGTACGCGGTGTTGACCTTTATTGGATCGTGACCACCATACAACAGGCTTCCCAGCTCTTCATCGGTGTAGTCATTGGCGATGGCAGCTGTTTCTGGGTAACGTCCGAAGAATTCCTCTCTGAAACTGCTTCCACCCTTGAACTTGTATGTCTGGTACTCACCATCGAGACACTCTTCCATCAACTTTCTCAGGTTACCATCTTGATCCCTGGCCAGGAGAGGATCCCAATCAGAACCCCAGACTACCTTGATTACATTCCAGCCGGCACCACGGAATACGCTTTCCAACTCCTGAATGATCTTGCCGTTACCACGGACGGGACCATCAAGACGCTGCAGGTTGCAGTTCACAACAGCGATGAGGTTGTCCAGTCCCTCACGACCTGCGGCTGGTATAGCCCCCAGGGACTCCGGCTCATCCAATTCACCGTCTCCACAGAAGACCCAAACCTTCCGGTCCTCTGGGTTATTGAGGATTCCTCTGTTATGCAAATAACGGAAATACTTAGCTTGGTAAATACCCATCAGCAGTCCAAGCCCCATGGAAACCGTTGGAACCTGCCAGAAAGTGGGCATCAACCAAGGATGCGGATAGGACGACAACCCGTTACCATCAACTTCCCTACGGAAGTTCAACAGGTTCTCTTCGGTCAAACGGCCTTCCAGGAAAGCACGGGAGTATATACCAGGAGAAGAGTGACCTTGCATATAGACCACATCACCTGCACCACTTCCTTGATTCCTAGACGCGCGCCAAAAATGTGAAAAACCTACATCATAAAGAGTCGCTGCAGACTGGAAGGTAGCTATGTGACCACCGAGTTCTGCTCCTCCTCGGTTGCCTCTGAGAACCATAGCAGTAGCATTCCAGCACACGTACGCGTTAATTCTCCTCTCTATTTCGAGATCTCCTGGGTAGGCCTCCTCTTTACTTGCCGGAATCGTGTTGACGTAACTCGTCGTCGGAATAAACGGCAACTTGACATCAGTGCTATTCCTAGCTTCACTCAAAACTCGATGCAGGAGGTAGCTAGCCTTTTCAGGCCCTCCCTCCTCAAGAACGCTCTTGAAAGCATCGATCCATTCTACAGCCTCAATCGGATCACAACCACACTCACCATCCATAGAACCACCCATAGAAAAATCCTCCTAAAGACTCAACAGGCAACAAGCACACTATCTCGGCTATCTGAGCACGTTATATCTCAATAAGCAACTACTAGTTAGCAGTTTTCCTGTTGCGCCTTTCACAGGGTCTAGGTATGGAAGACTGGGTTCTTGCGCAACATCCTCAGGACTATTCCAACTGCTAACACTCCTATTAGAGCACCCGCTGGAATGACAAGCAAGGCGATATGGAAGTTCTCAGCAGAATAGAATCTAAATTCACCACGCATTGTCCCGTCCCACAGGTAGTCAAGGCCAGCACCGATGGAGGTGTGGAAGGCAATACCTCCCAGCATGTTCATGCAATTCAGGAGCGAAACCGCTACTGTAGCCAACCTATTGCTGACTATCCTGGCGCACATGGACAGAACCAGCACCTGGTAAGAAGCAAGAATCCCCATGAAGAACATACAAACCGCTAGAAACCATTTGCTGAGCTCCATATCGGACAAGATGACTGTGTAGAAAATAACGGCAGTCAGAACACCAGTACAGGCAACTATGAAGCCATCTCCGAACTTTCGACCGAGATATGTCAGCACTGGACCTCCAATCATGATTCCATAGAAGACGGAGGACACCGCAAAAGCGGCATCACTTCTCGGCATGGAAAAGTTGAGCGTGATGTACCTCACTCCCCAAAGGTCTGCGAAGCCGTTGTAAAGCCCGACCATCGAGAAACTGACAGAACCCAAAACCAGAACAGCGGGAGAAAAGACCAAAGTTTTGACGTCCTTCAGACCAAGAGCGGCTCCTCCAGATTGATCATCGCGTGCGTCAGGAGAACGCAAAAACAGAAAAGTACAAAAAGACAGAATACCTGACAGACCAACCAGGGCTAAAACCACAGTCTTAGATCCGTAGGAATCAAGTAGGGCAGCCATAGGCTCACCGGAAAACACAGCACCAAACAAGGCCAAGGCGAAAACAAAGGAAAAGGCGACTCCGTAATCCTCTTTCGCGAACCACTGAAGGGCAACCTTCGAGGATCCCACAAACCCGACACTCGACACTATTCCGATCAACAGCCTGAGGACCAGAGCCAAGTAGAAATTCGTCGTGTTGTGGAAGGCAAATAGCAGCAAGCCACATGTGATATAGGATGTCGAGATCACCGATCTGGGTGAGTATTTCTCAATCAGCATAGCTATCGGTATATGTGCGAGAGAATAGCCGAAGTAGTAGACCCCAGAAATCGAGCCAAACATGCCCGCTCCTATGGAGAGTTGTTGCATGAGCTGATCTGTCAACAGACTCGGAAGAAGCCTGACCACAAACTGATAAGCGAAAAACAGACCCGGAAAAATCAGCATAAAACACGAGACCAACATCCTCGAAGCCATTAGCTTCCTCGAGGAAATAGCCAATCTCAGAGCTATCCTTGATCTCCTCCTTCTCCTTGACATAACTCAGTCCTCCTACACACTGATTCACCACCTAGCAGCTCAAAAACCAGGCGGCATGACATAACAAAGCGAGCTAGAGAGATTCTCTACTTTCATTCTCATACATGTCTCATGGAATCCCGGGTCACACGCTGACATCACCGCCTGACGTCAGAGCTCAATTCAGAGCAAAGGCCAGGCCTTAGTGAAGAACGGATCGAGGAAGATTATCCCCATAGGACAAGAAAAATTGTTCCAGAATCAAGTCTGCTCATAAATCAACTAATACACCTGTAAATTCGACAAAAACTAGAGTACTAAAATCTCGCACAAACGACTGAGGGTACTCATAAACGACAATAAGTCAAGCATAAATCCACAACAAGCTATATGCATCGCAAGTACTTCGCAGGCTTGAAGTGGGATTCCGCGTCATGATACACGGAATGCTTAGAAAATGTTGTCTTAATAGCTACAGATTGGATGTTCTTCGCGTAATTCTTTCACACCGGGACATAGACAAAACCCAGGCAGGACTTAGACAGGGCTCAGACAGGACATAGCCCTTCATAAGGCTCAGGATAAGGCTCAGGATAAGGCTCAGGATCCGCTATATCGAAGACTTAAGGTTAGACCCAGGGCTCAGACAGGACATAGCCCTTCATAAGGCTCAGGATAAGGCTCAGGATAAGGCTCAGGATTCGCTATATCGAAGACTTAAGGTTAGACCCCAGGGCTCAGACAGGACATAGCCCTTCATAAGGCTCAGAATAAGGCTCAGAATAAGGCTCAGGATTCGCTATATCGAAGACTTAAGGTTAGACCCCAGGGCTCAGACAGGACATAGCCCTTCATAAGGCTCAGAATAAGGCTCAGAATAAGGCTCAGGATTCGCTATATCGAAGACTTAAGGTTAGATCAGGGCTCAGACAGGACCTCTCACCCTTCATCAGAACCAGAACTCGAAAGGAGCCCTTTTCTTTTAGCCATCCTGTTCACGAATATGACCAGAGCGCTACCTATCATAGCCCCTACCGGAATCACCAACAGAGACCAGTAAAAGGCATCAGCAGAATAATAGCGCTGCCCATCTACGAGCTCGCCCGTCCAAAAGTGATCCAGCAACGTCCCGATGAGAGAGTGATGAAAGATGCCTCCAGACATGAATATGCAGTTCAGAAGGGAAAGGGCAACAGAAGCTATTTTAGCATCTACTATCCTGGCGCACATGGCAAAAGTCAAAATCTTAGCCGCAGACAAAACACCCAGGAAAAACATAGTGAGGCTCAAAAAAGTCGAACTCAGATTGCTTGTCGCAAGAATCACAAAATAGAAAATCACAGCCGTCAAGACTGCTGTTCCAACGATGATTCTGGCCTCTCCTAACTTCCTGCCCAGGAAAGGCACGACAAGGGCTCCAACAAGGACGCCGGTAAAGACCCAGGAAATGGCTGAAGCAGCTTCGTTTTTGGCGATGGAAAAGTTCGCAACCAAGTAAGAGACACCCCACAAATCAGAAAACCCGTTGTCAAATCCCATCATCAGCATGCTGCCCAGTCCCAGAAGAAAGACCTCAGGAGACAAAAGCGCTTTCTTAAGATCTGGTAGCTTGATGACTGCTACAGATCCAGCTGTCACTTGGTCAGAAGGAGAGCGCAGGAAAAAGAAAATGCTGGCTCCCACCACAAAAGATAAAAGGACAATCGCCATTATGACGTTATTTGATCCGTACAGAGTGATGAGACTATCCAGTGGACCTCCAGCAAATACGGCTCCACCCAGACCAATGGTGACTGAAATCGAAAGAGCCATACCGTAACTGTCTTTCGAAAACCACTGGAGGGCAACTTTCGAAATACTGATAAACCCAACACAAGACACAGCACCTATGAAAAACCTTATTACCAAGGCTAGATGCGGATTAGTGACGTTGTGAAAGGCAAACAGGAAAATACCACAGAGAATCGAAGAAGAGGAGATCACTAATCGTGGAGAATACTTCTCCATGAGAATCGCCATAGGTATGTTGGCAAGCGCGTAGCCAAGGTAGTAAGAAACCGACAGCATGCCAAACAGACTGGCTCCAACCTGCAGTTGTTGCATGATCTGGTCGGCAAGCAAGCTCGGAATGATCCTGACAACAAACTGGTAGGCGAAAAACATCGTAGGAAAGAGTATCATGAGGCAAGGAGTTGCATTCGAAGTAAAGCGAGTAGCAAAAGCACTTCTCGAAGCACCAGTCATAAAACCCTCTCTCACCTCAATATTTTCGCTGAATTCCTGCACTTGCCTCGCAGGGCAAGAGATATCAGGCGTGACGTTCGACATAAAGCTTATCTGTCAGCAGGGTAAGACCTGCACCTAAGACGCAACCAATGGGAATAACAAGTAAAGCTATACGGAAGCTCTCTACAGGATACTGTCCCTGGACAAGGCTATAAACAGGCCCTCCATAGGTGACATAGTCCAGCAGCGCTCCTATTACATTGTGGAAGCAAACACCACCGACCATGAAGACACATCCCAAACACGATACCGCTACGGCAGCCACATTGGGACTAAATAGCCTGACACACATGGAGAAAAACAATACCCTCCCGGAAGAGAAAAGCCCCAGTATAAACATAGTGGATCCAAAAAGCCACCAATTAAAATGAATATTGGATAATATTATTCCATAGAACACGACGGCTTCGGCAACACCGGTGGCTGCGATAACAACTGCAGCCCCTATTCGCCTTCCTATGAAGGCCAGTATCGGACCTCCGACCATGACCCCTATGACATTACACCCAACGATGGCTGCGGCTTCTGTTCTAGATATGTCGTGACTGGCCACAAAGTAAGGGACAGCCCATAGATCTACGAAGCCATGGCTTATACCCATCATCAATATACTGCAAATCCCCAGAAGAAGAAGTTCTCCAGAGCACAAGACCTGTAAGAGATCAACAAATTTCATCCTGGGCATGCTTTCTGGCCTCTTGTTACGCGAAGAAGTGAGAAAAACCAGAGCACCTGCGCTGATGAAAAAAGAGAAGATCATCAATGCGTTTATCATTGTCTTTGTCCCGTATGCATTGATCAGGCTTCCCAGTGGCGCGCCACCAAACAAGGAACCCAACAGGGCAAGAGTGAGAGAACAGGACAGGACAAAGCCATATTCCTCTTTTCCGAACCACTGCAAGGTGACTCGTGAAACACCTGTGAACCCGGCACTGGAAACGACTCCAAGTAGAAATCTGATCGCTATCGCAGTGTAGCCATTATCGGTATTGTGAAAGGCGAAGAGTAACAATCCGCAGAGGCTGGCGTTTATTCCTATGACGAAACCTGGTGCATACCTTTCCAACAGCATTGCTGTGGGAATATTGGCCAGGGCGATACCCAGGTAGTAGGAACCGATTAAGAATCCGAAGGTTGTTGCATCGATGGAAAGGGTCTGCATGATCTGTTTTGTCAACAAGCTAGGCATTACCCTGACCGTGAACTGGTAGGCAAAGAACAGGACAGGAAATGCCATCATGAAACAAGACACGAGAGTACGATTGGACAAGAAACGCATCAGGACTCCATCTCCATCATCACAAGTTGGACACCACAAGCTGCAGACTGTGACTTTTTCCTATCCAGTGAATCATCTGTCATCTCTGGAAAGACTTGGTCTCAGAGCTAATAGCTAGCAGCAAACGGCTATAAGGGAATTGTAAGAAGTTACCAGACTGTAGCACCAGGCGAACCGACATGATCTTAAAAAACATCTGACCTCGCGCCTTGAGCAAAGGCCCAGCATATCAACGAGGGATGCATTGGATTTCGCTTCTTCTCATGTTGTGAACATGTTCCTGTCCAGGATCGCGAATATCTCACACAAAATACCCATGCATCATTAGAAGATTATAAATCACAGACAGATAACTGGAGTTCAGTGTAGCACATACACCGTCTACGTCTATGTTTTAGATTCTTCGCATGAGGATATGAAGAGATAAGCATCATTGAGAGTATATCCTCTATCACTCTCACTATCCTTAGTATTGGCATATGTTTTAGAATGAGTCTTGGCTTCACCTAGCCAGGTGTCTCACGAAGATCGCCTAGGATCTTGGGGACATGCAAGCAAGTGTCTCGCGGGAATCGAGTTGGATCTTTGCGTCATGCGGGCAGCTTTTTCTGTGTGAGAGCGCTTATGATCTTTGCGGCACGCAGTCAAATTTTCCTCGGAAATCGCTTGTGAGACTGGGCTCATGCAATCAAGTGTCTTATGGGAATCAAGTTGGATCTTGGCTTCATGCAGTCAAATT
>Ga0209568_1001018_pt1 | contig 10424 bp, 11 predicted proteins | sample WorMetOlspDAHAB2_FD_187406 | JGI IMG/M metagenome (GOLD analysis project Ga0209568, IMG submission 187406) | Marine gutless worms symbiont microbial communities from Max Planck institute for Marine Microbiology, Germany - Olavius sp. DAHAB.2... ...
AGCCTATACATGAAATACTTTAATTTTATACGAAATTCTAACATTATATTATTAAGGTTTTATTAAAGGCGTATTACAAGAAACCATACAATCAACCGCCGTAATTATAAATTTTCCAAAAGGAGGCCAACATGAAAAGTTTGACTGGAAATGGGTTTAAAGTTATCTGGGTCGCAATTTTCTTGTTAATCATGGTGCTGACCGCAAGCCAGGTTATGGCCGGTGAAAAGGTACAACTGGAGGGAGAGATTCGGGGTGCCAAATGCACGCACTACCAGGTGGAATGCTATAACGATGATAACCACATTGCCCTGGAGCCTGATTTTGTGCTGGTAATGCCGGACGGCGAATATTATTTTATGCCGAATATCACCCGAGGCATTAAAGCCAGACATGCCTATAAAAATGTTCGCGTTCACGGCGAGCTGAGAAAACAGGAGCTGTGGGTGGATAGATTGGTGGATGTGAATCCAAAAGGGGGCAGCCGCTCGAAAACCACCTGGGACTGGTCGGCCCGGGATGAGTTCTGGGAATCCAGATAACCAGATTGTGTCCGGTTTGTTTCAGAAAACTTGAGAAACTTCAAGGAGGCTGTGGTGAGCCTCCTTGAAGTTTTCCAGGGCGGATTATTTATTTTATGGTGTAAAACAGGCGCAATCGCAAAATGTGCTCATCGGCCGTAAACGCCGAACTTGCGCTTTGCCGGCCCTGCTGTAAATGATAATGCAATTGAATGCGCAGGGCATCGGAAATTCTTGTACCCAGGCCGACGTCCCATCGGATCCGATTAACGAATAAAGGCGTCTCCACATCCCAGAACGGCTCAACCGATCCCAGCAGATACATTCCGTTCTTGAGAAGAATATCATAATTCGGCGATCGGACACCTAGCTGATAGCGGCCCCGCAGGGTAAAATCAAAGTCATTGTCACCTTCGGTCCCCCAGGTCATCCGTTCCTCCAGACGAAAATAATGGCTAATTGCATAGCCACCGGGATTGGGCCCGATAAAACGCAGACCCTGCCAGGGCCCGATCTCGAAGGTATCCTCATCATCTTCATTAAAGGTTTTGAAAAAACGGATCCCGCCGTGAACCGTGAACCAGGATTTGGCCCGATAGCGCACCGAGGGCCGGAAATAGAGGAGCGTAAAGTCGCTGTCGCTCAGCACTCCCCGGATACCCTGATCGCCGTCATAGCGCCAACCTTCGGCAAACCGGTAAATCGTGGCGATGTCGGACCAGGTCTGAAAATCGCTGCAGCTACCGGGTCGCGTCAGGCCCACAATTGAAATGACTATAATAAAAGTGGCGTTGAGCCAAAATTTAAGCATGGTAGCATAAGCTGCGCTTATCAGGTAAGAGATTAAAGGCTCTCATTGTAATCTGTGTAATTTGCGTAATCTGTGGACTAAAAATACAGCTTCGCGAACGCCAGAACGCCGCCGTTGGACAGATCGATCTCGGACAGGAAGTCATCGCTGCCGCTGTAATCGAGATTCATTTGAACATAATTATATCCCACACCGAGACCTATGTATTTCAGGGCGTTCCATTCGACGGCCGCCATAAAATCGATCAAATAGCCCTCATAATCACCCCAGTTGACGTAAAAGTAGTCGAAACTTTGCCTTATAAACCATTTAGGGGTCAGGGCGAAGTTTCCGCGCAGGCCGATAACCGGCAGGGGGAACGCAAAGTCGGTTTCTTCCTTATTGCTGCCGGCAGTTCCATCTCTTTTAATTTCAAAATCCACTGCCAGGCCATACAGGCCGCCGGCGATGCCAAGATCGAAATGGTCATTCTTAAAGAACGACCAGGCATATGACCCTCGCAGGATCGTCATATCAAAGTCGGTTTTAATTCGGGATCCGACCGGAAAAGATCCGCCGTCTCCATCAGGAATATTAACTGCCAGATCCGTGGTGCCATCCCGGTTCATGGCATAGTAGGTAAAGTCGATACGGTTGCGGCGGGTGATTCTCCAGAAAGCATCCGCCCGGAACACGGTGTAATCTTCATCCAGATCCAGTACCTCCTCGCCATCGATCTTGATGCCGCCCCCGAGTTCCAGCTCCGAGTCGGAGTGGATGAAAAATGCCCCCAGATAAAGGGCGGCCCGTTTCCACGGTTCGTTGGAATAGTCGTCCTCTTCCGCCAGCAGGGGTTGAGAAAACACACCGAGTATGAAAACCACCAGACAAAATCCGACAATGTTCTTCAACATATTTTTAGCACCTCCTGTTTCGAGTTTTGAGAGCAGAGGTTAGGTTATCCCTCGTCTAACTTTATTATGAACAGAGTGAAGTGGCAACCTCAAAAATTGCCTATGAGGCGGACAATCAATTGTTTATAATTTTGCTGTTCCGGCAGACTCGGCTTAAGTTTATGCCCTTCGACATTATCATTCCAGGGCCAGTTGTGACTCGAAAGCGATATAGAAAATTTCAAGGACGGATTAACTAGAAGAACAGCCGGGCCTTGATCTGGGCGATGGTGACGTCGTCCACTGCGGGGTTGAAGGTAGGGTCAAAGATCATCTGCACACCCGGGGTGACCCAGAGGCTCGGCAGCAGGAGGAATTTCCAGTAAGCCTCTGCCCCGAACTGGCTGTCTAGGACGTCTTTTTTGGGCTGCGCCCAGCTTGTGCCCAGACCGATCTCACCCCGCAGGCCGAATGGCTTCACAAAAGCAAAGCCGGCAGTCGTGGCGTGCCTGGCGAACGTGACGCCGAAGGCGTCGCCCTCCGAAGTGTTGTAGGTGTAGCTGCCGAAAGCCACAAACCGGCCCATCTGCTTTTCGCCCAGCACCTTAAAACCCCAGCCGGACTCACTGGAAAAAGGCGGCAGCGGATTATCCTCCGGCTTGTCGGCGTAGAACAGATTGAGATGCAGATGGTCGAAGTCACCCGGCTTCCGCACCCAGTTGTAGCCCACCTCCAGCCCATAGAAGAAATCTGCATCCCTGATGGCATCGTCCCATTGCCACATCTCGGGCCTGGCGTTCATGTCGTTGACCGTTCCGACCACATAAAGCGTGGAGTCCTTGATCGGCCACAATTCGAATGCCGCCGACAATCCAGGGGCCGGAAAAGGTTGGGCACCAGCCGGCGCCGTGAACATGGAATTGCTGAATGCCACCCGGGGGTCCTTGAAGCGGAAAAAGTCGTATATCTGAGCGGCATTCTGTTGCCCCAAACGCAGGACGAAACGGTCTTTTGAAAACCATTGTTCCCAATAGGCCACCGGCACCCAGGGGTCCCATTCGATATAGGCCATGTCGGTGGGCCAGAGCGATCCCACGTCCTGCACCCCCCAGGTAGCCGGCTCCTCCAGGTTTCCAAGCGTGTGACGAGAATCGAGAGTGGCGACCAGGCTGCCCTGAAAGTCTTTGCCGCGATTAAAAATCTCCCACTTGCCCTCGAGCAAGGCCCAGCCGGCCCAGGCCTCGTCATTACCCGTCAGGGTGTCCGAGGCATTTTGATAAAGCGTTTGGTAGCTGATGCCCAGCTTGACGCCGTATTCTTCGTAGAGATCCTCCTTCCACTTGAACCATTTCTGCGGTATAATCCGTTGCAGAATATAATCACGCTTGGGAAAACTGTAGTCCAGGTCCCGATCCACATCCACCGGCGTTCCGACCCGCCTGCCTTCTGGATGGTATCCCTCGTCCCCTTCCGCGATATCGTCGGGGGATTTCTGCACGTCCAGCACCGGTGATGACTGCTCTGTGTTGTCCGGGGCGGTGGATGGTTCGTCTTCCCGGGCCGCAATAACTTTGTTGCCGGACAACAGAATGACAATTGCAATGACTATAACTATTACACTGCACGATCGCTTCATATGATTGCTCTTAATATCCCAGCCCGGATAAACCGGGAAGAACTGCCACAACGGCACGAAGACACTAAGAAAAAAATCATAAATATTTAACTTCGTGTCTGGCGAAAATTTTTTGTTAGATATATCCTCTGCAAACATGATTACTCAGGTAACTCTAAATTCACTGTTGCTGACTTCCATCGCATCCTAATATCAACTCCAGCACCGAGCCTGACTTGGGGAAGCTATTGTCAAGGTTCCATTCCACATCCGTGGGCGTTCCGATCCGCCTCATCCCTACCGGGTACCCTTCTATGGGCTCCTGATGATCCGAAACCTGAGGCTGCTGCTCGGTGCTTTCCGCAGGCTGGGGCAGATCATTCTCCTGCGCCAGGATTGCGTCATTTGCGCACGGCAACACGGCCCATGCGATGAACGCCGCAAAAATCAGAAAATTTTGCTTAAGTGATTTGAAGGGCAGTGTAATTTTTATGTTATTTGATCGAGCCATCGGCTTATTTATAAGATAGGTTTGATCTATAATTAAGAAGGCCAAAATAATAAAGCCCACCATACATTGAATAGCTGCTTTCGGTCAAGACGGGGCTGCCCTTGGAAATGCGAACGGCAGAGCCTTTTGAAATCCGCATTGAACTCGTTGGCTGCACCGCCCAATGTCGCCACCGCGCTCTCGAGTTGAACGGCGGTGTCACAGCGTGCATATTCACATTTGGCTGACAGCTTTTCGTCAAATTTTAATTGACAAAATCTCAAAATGAGATACTATGTGAGATATGCGCATTATCACCCGGAAACGCCTTTTAGAGTTTGCAAAAAAGCATCCTGATTGCAGCACCGCACTTGAATCATGGTATCGAATTGTCCAACATACAAAATTCCGGTCGTTTGCAGCGCTCAAACTTACCTTTCCGGGTGCAGATCAAGTCGGGAAATTAACAGTCTTCAATATTGGAGGAAATAAGGCTCGCTTGATTGCAGCAATACATTACAACACATCCTTGGTTTTTATCCGGCATATTCTTACCCATAAAGAATATGATCGTGGAAACTGGAAAGAGAAATAAAATGAATACTCAGCTTGAAAAAATTGTTAAAATCTGGCCAGGCATCCAAAATATTTTTTCTGTGCCCCACAACCAGGAGGAATATAATAGGCTGATTCGCATCCTTGATAGCCTGATTGATGAAGTAGGCGAAAATGAATCCCATCCTTTAGCTTCATTAATGGAAACACTGGGAAGCCTCATTGAATCTTATGAGATGCAAAATGTTTCCGAGCTTGAAGGCCGTCCCAGTGACACATTAAAAACTCTTATGCAGGAACATGGTCTGAAACAATCAGAATTACCTGAAATTGGAAGCCAGGGTGTAATTTCAGAAATACTCTCAGGCAAACGTCAATTTAATGTTCGTCAAATAAAACTGCTAAGCAAAAGATTTAATGTGTCACCCACTGTCTTCATGTAATTGTACAATCTTTTCGGAGTGCTATTTTTCGCCGGAAACCCTTTTCTTTGGCAACTGCCGGCACCGGCAAATCTTACCCCGTCGGCGGCTTGCAATCAAGTTCCCCGCGCAACAGGCACAAGCGAAAGGCGATGAGCTTCACCCAGTAGTCCACAGCAGCCTTCACGTCCGACCAGCAGTCGAAGTCCTTGAAGGTCTTCCCTCCACTCCTCCGGCGAAAGCGTGTCGATCAGGGCCTGCCTTACCTTGATGAGTTCCCGATACACTTTCGCGCGTACCTGGTCAAACGGCTCAAAATCGTCGACCAGCTGGTCGGTGGTGGTCGTATACCTCTCCACGCCGGCGGCGTATGCAGCTAGGACGGCGTCTGTGGCGTCTTCGTGCGCTTTGGCTAACTGGTCGAGCTTGTCCGCAACTCGCGTCGGTTGAAATCCGCTGCGGCGACCCCGAAGCCAATATCCAGCCCCGACTCGCTCGATTTGCTGGGTTTCGCCCCTTGAAATAATATCATGTTTAAAGAATATTAGACAGGATTTACAAGATTATTTAGATACAAGGGTCTTCGGCCCAAGGGTATCTCGCTGCAGGCGAAAAAAATCTTTAGCCCGCCTGCCCAGTTAAACGCGGAGCCTGTTTATCCGGGGTAAACGATTTATTTCATGCATCAGACGGTGCCCCGAACAAAAGTAACAGTCATGAACAAAAAAATTGGACTCCGGGGCAATAAAAGATAAACTGCCCCGGAGTTGACTATAAAGATAAAAGTTCTGAATCGAATTCCACGATTTAGCGGTGCTATGAGGGGATTCAGTTTCCCTGTGCTTGCGACATTTTCTTGATCACGTCGTCGACGTTAAATTTGGCCGGCTTCTGGCGCATCGGGTACTCCGCGAACGTCTTGAGTAAATTTCCGACGATCGCCTGGGTCGGCACCAACAAGTAGGCGCGCTGTATCAACCAGCGGTGGTAGTTGTTTGAATCCGTGTCGGCGCGCTCGAACGGGTCAGTGCGCAGGTTGAAGATTTTGGGGATCCGCAACGTTACAAACGGCTCCCGCCAAACGTCGAATTGCCTTGCCCGCTGCTCGGCAAAGACGATCTTCCACTGATTATAGCGCATCCCCACGAGCTCAGCGTCGTCGCTCCAATAGAAAAACTCCTTGCGTGGTCCCTTATCGGATTCGCCCGTCAGATACGGCAGAAAGTTGTAACCGTCCAGATGGGCCTTAAAGGTTTTGCCGGCAGCCTTGTGACCCTTTTTGAGCTTTTCCTTGATGTCCGGCTCGCCGGCTGCCGCCAGCAGGGTCGGTACCCAGTCCAGGTGCGACATGATCTCGTTGGAGACCGTGCCCGGTTTGATCTTACCCGGATAGCGCACCATACCCATTAGGCGGTAACCACCCTCCCAGTTGGTATTCTTCTCGGCACGAAACCAGGTGTTGCCGCCATCGGGCCACTCATTGAAGTGCGGGCCGTTGTCGCAGGTATAGACTACAACCGTGTTATCCGCTATCTTTAATTCGTCGAGCAGGTCGAGCAGTTGACCGACGTGTCCGTCATGCTCTACCATCCCGTCCGCGTACAGCCCCAGACCTGTGACTCCCTGGCTTTCCTTTTTTAGATGGGTGTAAAAGTGCATCCGCGATGAGCTGAACCACGCCATCCAAGGCTTACCGGCTTTTTGGTTGTTACGGATGAAGCTCTTCGTGGCCCTGAGGAACTCCTCATCAGCCGTTTCCATGCGCTTGCGGGTGAGCGGGCCGGTGTCCTTGATGGTCTGCTTGCCCACCCGGCCGAAACGCGGGTCCTCGGTTGGGTCGTCCTTATCCGACGCGAATGTGTGAAGCACACCGCGGGGACCGAACCGTTTCCTGAACGCAGGATCCTTGGGATAATCCTCGTTTTCCGGCTCCTCTTCGGCATTCAGGTGGTAGAGGTTTCCAAAGAACTCGTCGAAACCGTGCACCGTCGGCAGGAACTCGTTGCGGTCACCCAGGTGATTTTTACCGAACTGTCCCGACACATAGCCATGGGGTTTGAGTAGTTCCGCCAGGGTCGGATCCTTGTCGGAAAGACCGAGTGGCGAGCCAGGCAAACCAACCTTGGTTAGTCCCGTGCGCACCGGGCTAATGCCGGTAATAAATGCCGAACGGCCCGCCGTGCAGCTCTGCTCCGCATAGTAGTCGGTGAATATCATGCCCTCTTTGGCGATGCGGTCGATGTTGGGCGTCTTATAGCCGACCAGTCCCATACTGTAGGCGCTGATGTTGGCGATGCCCACGTCATCGCTCATAATGAGTAAAATGTTGGGTTTCTCGGCTGCCATCGCCGGACCGACGGTCCATAGCAGCAGTAGGAGCCCTGCCAATGCAAATGTTTTGCATGATTTTCTTTCATTCATTTTTCATTTCCTTTCATTGAGCTATTGGGTTATTAATTGAGCTACTGGGTTATTAACAGAAGCATCCTAATAATTCGAATTTGCACCTCCTTTAATTGAGCTATCTTGGTTGTAACTCAGCCTAAAGCGTTGTCAGTAATAGACCACAGATCATGTTGGTTTAGCTAGCGTCGGCGATCTCCACCGTATTGCAGACGGTAGTCTTGCAGCGGTCGTGAGGGCCGGTCGATTATACACTGCGTATTTGCAACCGCAAGAATCAGGAGAAAACCTTGTTCCACTCCTCCGGCGAAAGCGTATCGATGAGGTCCTGTCTCACTTCAATCAGCTCCCGATACACCTTCGAGCGCGTCTGGTCCAAAGGCTCGAAATCCTCAACCAGCTGGTTGGTCGTAGATTCATACTTTTCTACATCGGTGATATATGCGTTAATGGCTGCGTCCGTGGCAGCTTCGTGCTCTTTAGCCAAAATATCGAGCCGGTCAACAAGGGTAATGGCACTGGTGCGTGCCGACCCCTCCGGCAGTTTTTCGACTTTTTTGCGAAGGCCGGCGGGATCGAGGAAGCTTGCTTTTTCCTTGGACCCTCCGAAAAGGTAGCTGACGGCAGCAATCGTAACTAAAACGGGCATGACTAACTCCTTGTAATTCTGGTTTGCGAAAAGGCATCTATCCCCGAGTTGAGGACCTGTACCGCCTGATCCCACTCCGCGTCTGTCAAGGCCTCCCGCAGCTCCTCCTGGACGCCCAATAACTCTTCCCGGTACTTAACGCGACGGACCGAAAAGTCTTCCACAAGTGAGGCGAGTACCGATGAAGGTGTTTCCCGATTGCGGGAAAGGTCCCCCATCCTCCGGATGAAGTCGGATTTCAAATCGATAACCTCTTGGCAGCGGTTCTCGATTCGGTGGCCGATCGAAGCGAGACGGGCCTGCCGGGCGCCGTCCCCTTCGAATCCTTCGAGAAGGTTTCGCAGATCGGTGGTTGCCTGTTCGAGGTCGCTCTTCGAGCCTCGAAAGGTCGCGCAGCCTGTCAGGGCCAGCAGAGCCGCGCCGGCCAATCCGACGGTCAGAAACTCACGTCGGTTGACATCCAATGCCGCGACCCCGAAGCCAGGATCCGACCCCGACGCACTCGATCTGCCGGGCAGGGCGGCGGGATTTGGGTTTTTTGCTTTCATGATCGGTCGATCCTCCCCAGTTCGGTTAGTTTGTGATTGAACCAAAACTTTTACTTTCTGCACCTAATACAGTAAATCAGCGATTCACAGAAACCTGCGAATCGCCGGCATTGCGGATTTCGAGCGCGGTTCTAAACTCGGCCATTGTTGGGCTTCGCAATACGCATTCGAACTGACAATGTGTAGGTCGGGTTGAGTGAAACAAAACCCAACATAACCCGAAACAGGCTCAACCCAACCTACAAAATGCAAAGTGGCCGAAGGTAGAATCATCCCCCGGTTTTCAATTTTTACAAAGCTTTCTATCGGCTTACCGTAAAACGTTCTTCCAGTTCCTTCAGCATATTCATAGCCTTCATGGCTTTGAGCGTGCCGTAGTTGATATTGCCGACGGAAAGGCTGGATCCCTCCTGGAACGGCTAGTTCGGAATCGTCACGAAGAATTTCTTGAGCTTCTCCAGAACCGGCACGAACAGCCACATGTTGTCCCCATACCAGCGGAGGTATCCCATTTCTCCTTCCTCATGCATCTCCTCATAGGGGTCGGCCCGCAGGTTGATGACCAGCGGCCAGTTGGTGACGACGCCAGCTGCAGCATTGACGCTTCAATGGCCTTCTACTCCTTATCTACCCGCGCACGGCTTCTGCATCCTCCCATTCTGGCAAGTTAGCAACTTCGTTCACTGAGATTTCCAATGGTCGGCTTAACAGGTACCTGGTGCCTATCAGCACGGTGAAAAGGTCTGACCGTAAGTAATCTTCCAAATTTCCTCGGGTAAGCCACATCTGAATCAGGCTGATACCGTTGTCGTTTTCGATATCCTGGAAAATGTTATGACTCAAACAGCCTTTCTCTTCTCGTGTGGGGTCAACCAATGCCAATAGGGATTGCTTAAGCTCCAGCAACTTTGCCGGCCGGGTATTCATTTTTATGATGACAATGAGCATATATTTCAAATCAGCTGTAGAATTTTCAAGACGTTTATTGACTATAGTTACGATTATAGCGATAGTTTAATTGTACGGTTTGCTCATCAATTATCCTGACGGAGACAATATCTGCTGAGCGATAAACCAAATAGCCATAAAGTTCCTTATTGTGTCCCAAGATTTCTGCAGATGTGGTGCCATCAAAAATCTTGCCTTTGGCCTTCATTTCATCGCTGGTCACTGCTATCCACTTATCATCCAAAATAATTTTTTTATCGTTCTTAAGTTTATATACAAAAGCGACAAAACCTTTTTGGAAACTGGAATTCCGATTCCTTTTATATACGGTGTAATCTTTCCAACTCTGTCTGAGTTCACCTTCTTTGTTGGTTTTTAATTTTTTAAGATTCTCGCGAGTCCCACTCTTGCGAGTCTCTCCGGTGCCACCCGCACATGCAGTGATGCCGAAGGCCAGTGCCAAGACTATAATAATTAAAGAGTTTGTCTGATAACCCGAACGGTTTTTAAGCCGAATTTCGGCTGAACAGAAATTAATTAATGAATTAATCATTAATTGTGTGCAGGAGTAAAAGAAAAAGATCACAGTA
>Ga0209568_1001019_pt1 | contig 10414 bp, 8 predicted proteins | sample WorMetOlspDAHAB2_FD_187406 | JGI IMG/M metagenome (GOLD analysis project Ga0209568, IMG submission 187406) | Marine gutless worms symbiont microbial communities from Max Planck institute for Marine Microbiology, Germany - Olavius sp. DAHAB.2... ...
TCACTGTACAATTGGCACTGTTATATTCATGACGTATGATTGAGCCAGTTAACTTTTTGTGGAGTTTATTTTTAAAATATTCACGTGTTAGTAAATAAAACAGATACATGTATGCAAATTTTTTGTCTAAGAGTTGTTGATCGACTAAAAAAAAACAATGCAAATGAACAGAACCAGATAGCTAAAATTCGTTAACCGATAGTTGACTGGGAACGTGCTTTTTTGGTCTGAAAGGATAAACGTATTTCGTGCTATAATGTAAAGCGTTTAGCTTCACATTGCTGCGTGTTAATTGATTGCATATGTATCAAAATCGCTGTTCATTAGCAGGAAACGGGCAATTTTTATTGAAGTACTATATAGTCCTACTTTTTACATAGTGTTTGTATGCTAAATTCTTTGCCTATGTTGTAGCATTCGTCGTAGAAACTACATTATATACGTCATCACAGTTCTTGTCGTATGCGGGTTCACCTTCCAAGGTTTGCCAGCCACTGGACAGCATAGGCCTATTCATCTGCAGAGTGAAGTCTGGACAAACCGCCGTCCAGCTTCGTCAGCGGGCATGAGTCTACAGTGTGAGACATCGTCTGGGTCTCGGCCACAGGAGCACAGGTATGAGTCTGTTGGACGCCATCTCTTTCTACGGGCGTCCACTATGGCCCAGCTGTGCAATACGGAAACGATTCAGCAGAGACCATATGTTGTCGAGGAAAGGTCAAAGCCAGGTTGTCGCATTGTGGTGTCAGCCACGAAGTGAGAGTTGACCACCAGAGCCAATATTCAACTCTCCCACCAAGATCGATTGGTTGGTTCTTTGTATTACCACAGTGGCTTTCTGGGGTCGAGGACTAAGGACATCTGAAACTATTTGCAAGGTGTTGTGAACTTGTGAGCCAGGAACTTGTCGATCAGTCTGTCAGCTGCGGCCTTCCTTCCAAGGGCAGGTAGCTCAATATTAGCCAAGACTTGAAACCATGGGAGTGGGGTCGGCCAGAGTGTATCAGAGATCAGCTGCATAGTGGAGTTCGGCTGTGAGTTAGCCAAGCGGGTCCATACTGGAGCACAATGCAAGCAAAGATATTCGTACTGTCGTACAGTTTCGGCACTAACACCCCAACTGGAGCCAGCTGACTTAGTCAACAAATTCTTTCTGTTTTTACTGGCCGAGTGACTTGAAGTGAAGTAGACAACATCTACAGATTTGACGCTGTGTTTTGGTCGTCCATCCGGCATGAGGATGCCCACGATAAAACCACCTTTCGAAGTTTATTCGTCTGTGGGTCAGTGACGTGAAGACAGCAGCCAATGTCGACTACGAAAGTTCTTCCACAGACTGACGTTGGAAGGATCGCTTCAGGGTTCGTTCAGGCAGTTTCCTCATTGTTGGCACTTTCGTTCAGCTACATTGTTATGTGGTCTGCTTGGAACTCCACAGCCCTGGCTTTCATTATCAGACAGCGTTCCATAACAATCTTGGAATGGTGGTTTCATTGTGGTCATCAGCATGTACAGTGTTGCAGTCACTAGCTGCTAATCCCAGTAATCCGGGTGAAAATTAACTCTGCAAAGTGAGATATTCAATATATCCTTGCATCGCTTTTGCCAGCCCAGCACGGTCGCAGATCCTTCCCTGAAGCTCAGAATACAGTAGCTTTTTGTAGACGTTCATCGACAGTGCGAATGTGACGATAGAGACCTGACAAACGCTGTTCATGTAGGCCTACTGGACATCAGAGCATTCCAGCTTCTTCAAATCCAGCACAGAGACTGTCTTTCACGAGTTGTATTTTGCTGTAGGCGCTAATGCACTCTATGGCTTTCCAGAAAAGGGAGACGGACAGTGACAATGGATAGTGGTGAAAAAACCGTGAAGACGGTCGATGGTGAAAATACATTGCTTTGTATGAATATCTGGGCAGAGCCCCGGTGGGGACCTGGGGGCAAAGCCCGCAGAAGCTGGAGATATATACCGAATGCATAACAAATTTATATTAGAGTGTCATAGCCAGTATTAACAGATCCAAATCAATTGGTCGTTAAAAAATTTACCCCTACGACGGGGGACATGCACCAATCCCCCCCTTGGCTACGCCGCTGATGGACAGCATTAATGGGATGCTTATACTATTGCGTGTTGCTTTGTTGTAGGGAATTAGTGTTATATGCACACGTAATTAAGCCTGTTTGTACTAGTTTCAGTTATCGTTGAATTTCAAGAGTTTCCTGATTTGCATGATACGTTACTGTGGCTTGTTTCCGCAGTATTATGTGTTCTCCAGTCTGATCTCCAGTTTTTCAGTGCTATATACTGGGTGGCCCAAAAAGTGGCACATTTTTGTACGTTTTATAACTTCGTCAAATATTGACCAATTTTCAAACTGTTTTCACTGTTAGAATTAGAAGAAAATTTGTGAGAGTAATATCACTAAAGATCCCACCGAACCTCAAATGTGTCGCTACCCTACCTTTGAGAAATGTCAGCGTTTTAAAAGCAACAACTGAAAACGAGACGACTTCTGCAACAACACATTTTAAGTGTGCGTCGTCAAATAACGAGGCAGACACAGTGAATATTTGCTGTAAAAACTGCAGGATGCTACAGTTGCTTTAGACAATAACTGAACACGTTTCCTGTTGTTAATTTCTTAAAATGTGTAGTTACGGAAGTTTTGTTTTCAGTTGTTGGTTTAAGACATTGACATTTAACAGGGTAGCTGGAAAACCTTTTCCGTTTCCCATTAACGTTGCCATCAGCATGAAAATCGGCCGACACTAACACAAAACCGAAATACCTCGGTTCACGCGACTTCCTTTGTAATCTGCCCACCTCTTAATACTATTAATTTGGTCTATTTATTTAAACATTCTATGCCATTGTTTACACTTGCGAACCGTTGGTTTTGTAAATAAAAATACAATAAAACAGTTTTGCCACCATGACACACGTATTTATGCTACTTTTCGTAATCATTGTTAATCTGGTAAACGTTCGCTATAGCTCCCCCGTTATAACTTCGCTTAGCGTCACAGCTCCGGCTAACCCTAAACCTAACCATGACCCATAACTCTGACCAGTGACCATACTTTAGCCCCGATGCTGAGCGACGTTATAACGGGGGATCACTAAAGCGAACGTTTACCGTCACTCGTCCCTGTAGCTATAAAATGTTTGATATTGAAATGGTGAAACCTTCAAGTGAGACTTTATAGTAATAATATCAGCAGTATCAAAATTTCCAGCTGACATATGACAATTTAACTGTTTTGGTAACGGTTTGGGTTATGGTTAGTGTTTTATGTTTATGAATCTGCATTTAAACAACTGCTCTCACTGCATCTTTTTACAGATTTGCCGGTGACTAGTTTCTCTTTCCAAGAAACCAGTGTCCTTTCATGTTATGGATACAGACCCTGGAATTTTGCAGTAATCCCCAGCTCTTTGACAATTCAAACACTGTATACCGATATATTCATCGTGATGATTAACTGCATTGTACGTATTGTAAGATTACTTGCTGTTGCATTTCATCAGCATTTTGTTTGATAATGGAAAGTGTGATTTTTTGGAAATTTTCTTTGTTGCATTCTAAGTTTTCTTTGTGTGTTTGCTGGTAGATAGAGAGTACATGAAATAGAGATGTTCTTCCGTAAGAGAGTACGAATGGACGAGAACTGTGTTCGTGGTATTTAATAATTGTTTGTTCTATCAGTCACCTATTCAAGATCCAGGATGTCGTCTCATCTGTTTAACATCGGAGGTTGGTTTTTAATTTTGTTCCTTATCGCGATGCTTGTCTTGCTAATGAAGCTTAAAAGCCACGTTAAAATTAAAAAATCTGTTGCCCATATGAAATCCATGCTGAATATTGAAATGGATTTTGCCTTCAGCTTCAGCTTCGATTTCAATATTACTATGGTGCATTTTGATATTTAGCATGGAGTTCGTATGGCAACGTATTTAGACGTTTATTTTAAAGGTGAGTTTCAATATTTATGTAGTGGATTTTATGTATACTGTGGATTTAATGGATTTCGATATTTAGCTGGATGCTAAACTTTGATGCATAATACAAACTTGCATATTACTGCTGCAGTGATTTTTGCTGGTTATTTATAAGATGTGTAACTAGGAGGCTATAGCAGCAATGGAGATGGTAGTGGAACCACTGCAGGAATGAAAACAGTGAAATGTTCGGCAGTGTGACAATTACAACCTAAAGTCGAACAGATGGTGCAACAACGTGTCACATATGAATTTATCTGGATACGTAGGACATGTGACTATATTTAGTTGAATGTTTACTATTGCATGCTGTTTAGTAGTAGGATTAGAGTTAGGATTAGATTTTGTGATTGTTTGGTAAGTTGTTATGCACCCATATTTGTGCGACTTTAGATTGTAATTGTTACGGACCGGAAACATTCACTGTACTACATTGATGGGTTCAAGGCCCACTGTGTCTTCTAAAGCACTAAGACAACTATGCTTTACTGATCTTTCGAAAAAAGAAATTAATATAGCTGTACCTTTTATTTTGTAAGCCCAAAGTGCAGTCTCTGCTCTGGGTGGTTTGTGAGGTTGACTGAAGTCAATGCCATCTGCCTCAAAGAAAACAAAGTACAGTGTAGATACACACACACACTGTACGCACCATTATTTTGTGTGCTGTTAGCAACAAAAACTTATCTGCTGTATCCTTTTTGATTGAATATCATGTTGTAAAGTAACAACCCATGTTATCAATGTGTTGCTTTCAGTTTTACTCAGTACTGAGACTGGATTAAAAGAAGAACATTGTTTATGGACTGCTTTTGTTCCATGCCACTGTTTGTTGCCTCATTCAGCAGTTGTCGAATATAGTAAATGTGTCTTGTGTACAGCATAATCTTAATAAAGGTTTTGTAAGCTGCATCACATACTAGATTATGCTAAGGTGAGAATGCTGTTAGAATGTTGAATGCATTTACATGAGGAAGTTGTTGTTTGCAGAGACGACTGAGAGTGTTAGTGTTTCTGATAGGATCTGTGAACTCAGTGTACGGTCTTTATGTCCCAATCCAAACGTCTGCCGATGTCATCATAGCCAGCTACCATATCAGTGGCAGGTTGTTTCTGACAGCATTTTGGCTCATGCAAAATACGTTGTTATAACTTAATTATAACCTTGGTTTTACCTTCTGTTCTTGTATTTGTGTGTGCTGGTTCTTTTACATCATTATTATTTTATTATTATTGTTTCGCCCACTAGCATAAAGCTGCAGGCATAACATTTACTAAGCAAGGTATGATTGCAACGGCGTCTAATCGGAGTCAAAAGTGTTGAGGAAGGCGACCGCATTTCCCCGTTGGAGGGCCATTGACAACTGCTGAAATAGAAAAAAATGGATTGTCGAGGTTCGCCAGTGATTAATGTGACCCGTCTGACAATTTCCTGGACAAGCTCAACAGTCCAGTGATTCCAGGTGCCTCCTGTTTCTATGGCACCTGGGTAGAAGATGTGCGTGCTGGCCAGTTCATCATACTTGGCAATTTTGTTGGCCGCTGCCTGGTTCACCGCTGCATAAGTGTCTGGGTGAGTGACATCCCAGGCCATTGGCTTGCCTCTGGACCACAGGATCAGTGTGCTGCCATTTGGGTGTTTCCCATATAATAATAATAATAATAACAATTTTTATTATTATTATTATTATTAAAATAATAATAAAACGAATATTTATAAGGCGCAGTAACATGGCTAGAGTCACTACAAGGGCGCCGTACAATGTTCGTTGTTCGTACACTGGAAACAGTTAGTCATCACAGCGGGAACATTAGTTCCAAGCAGTGTTAACGGCGACATCGCAATCCAATGGGAATGATCAAACTTCGACCCCTCACAGAATCCAAACCCCGTAACCGATTACGATAAAACTTTGCACAATTGATTACGTCCACGAGACAAACACGTAACCCAAAATTTGTGCCAATCAGCCATAAGGGAGCGCCTGGCGAAATACGTGAAATATAAGGCCTCTCTTTTTTATTTTTATTTTTAATTTTTTCCCGGACTCGCTTACTGAAGTGACCAGTGGATGGATTTTGGCGCACAATGTCTCAAAGAACGCGTTGTGACGTACGTAAGGAAGTGCCTTTTGGGGTCCACATGATGGCCGACAAAATTTTTGGGTTAAAATTCCCCCAAAACCGTCAAAATGGCCTTCTATAGCACGTTCGAGCTGCCACGAACGGCTTCGAGACGAGTGACGGCATAGAAGACTGATGTCATTGGCTTCCCTCCGTCGTCCGCTTGCCATCATTGGCCGAGCGGCGTATACTATTTATAGCATCTTGGGAATCACCACTGTTTTGTATTTTTCACTGATTACAACGCAACGATAGTGTCAGCTGATGCACTATATTCGGTACGGAAATTCAATTTTTGCAAAATTTATACAGTATTTGTAGGCAATTTGTTTTACAGGTTGTCGCATAAAAAGATCTCATATGCTGTTTGTTGGAAAGCATCAAAAACTTCTAAAACTTTGATATGCAAGCGGCGGACATTAGGAAAACCTTTCGACTTTGCACAAACTTAGACGAACTAATTAATTGAAGTTAACCACTGGCGAAAGTCGCTAATTACACAGCAAATATTAATGTACAAAACCGGAGTTTATAAGCTAATTAACGGCTGCATTGCACATCAAAAACAGCAAATATCAAAAAAGGATATATTGCTGAGCAGTACATTGACACTTAGGCAATGTCATGCTGCGTAATATCACTTTTTTGATATTTGCTGTTTTTGATGTGTAATGACGCCGTTAACTAGCGTATAAACTGCGGTTTTGTACATTAATATTAAAATAGGAGCATGAGAAAAGATGTGTCTTGAGCGTGTTTTGAAAGTTGATAATGTAGGTGCCGAACAAATGTCCAGTGGTAGACTGTTCCAGGCAACCAGACCAGCCACATAAAATGCTCGGTTGCCAAGTTGTTGCTTTGTTCTGGGTACGACCAAATCACCACGAGCAGCGAAACAGAGAGCAATAATTATAATTATTATAATTATTAATATGTAAATTGTACACAAAGTACATTGTAAAACGAAAAAAGCATAAAATGACTCAAAACAAGAAATTGTCTGCAACAATCCTCGTGGACAGTCCTAATATTGTGATTTTTGCATTTGTCGTATTTTATTAAAGGTTAATTAACTTTGTTACTTGCTTAGTATTGTCACCATAACATCACCGACAGATATACACAAAGAGATGTCGATTGTTTAAATAATAAATTTGTGTGGTCAAAATATGATATCAATTGTAAATTGTTATATTGTGTTATATACAGCATGGGGAAGACCTACTGTTTTTTTGCATACTTTGTAATCTGGTTTATAAGCCGGATCAACTGTGCATTTAGAAATATATATATATTCAATGGCATGTTTAAAAGTGGTAATGTCGTAGGCAGCTTTTCAGAGAAAGTTAAGGTGTTTTTATGTTGAAAAAAAAGTTGTTGTAAATGATTTCAATGACTTTAATTAGTTTTTGTTGCTAACCATTGACTTTTTAATGTTTTTTGTTGCTCCAAATCTATCATATTGTAATAATCAGTGTTTTCAGCGTATAATGTTTGCATAACATGTTGTTTAGGGACTCGTTGGTTATTTGAAAATGGCTGCTAGCTATTTGTAATGCACAAAAGTGCTTGGAATTTTTTATCTGTTTTTTTTTCTTTCTTACATAAAGAATACAGAGTGAAATTTTTCAGGTGAGTTTTCAGCCTGCAACGTGGCTAGATGTGCCGTATGAAGCAAATCAACATATGGAACAGTCATTCTGTATCCAGTGCAATAATATGTGCATTATAAAGGTAAATTCAGTTTTTTTCTCATGAACTATGCATCTTTTGCATCCTTGCATCATTGTGAAGCAAACTTATGTTTGTAATAGTGTTTTTGGTTAATTTATCTATGTATTAGCAGGATTATGCAGAACTGTCACATTTTGAAAACAAAATTTGGCTTTCTGGTTTCCACCAGTGGCTCGTAAGTGTATGTTGGGGATGGTCTCCCCAAAAATTGGGATCCTGTAAAACTGATATCACATTGTACTACCTGCCTTGTTCCTGGAGAACTATCATAACCAGTGTTGCTTTCTTGTGTTGTATTAACTTTAGTTTTTTGGTCTTTAGAGTTGTATCGAGTTCTATGTTTTCTTTGTCGCTTGTATACAGTATATACAGTCTGGCGTCGGTCTGACTGTGCACGTCCATTTTGACTCCTTCAAAGCTACGTACGCAGTTGGTGACGAAGCAACCAGTAAGTGGTACGAGGCAAGCGTCCGGCGACTGTCAACTTGCTCATACGCCGAGGATGAAGAGCTTGTTTCTGCTGGTGGCGGCGGTACGGAGAAGTTTGTGACGCAGTGGCGCTGGTTCTGGTACAGCAATGGAAGCTGGAGCCAGTTTGGTGAAGTGCGTTGTTCTCTGCTCGTTTTCGTTTGTTTTGCTGTTTTGTTTAGGTCTTGCACAATATCAGTTGGGACTCCGAATTAAATTGGAAGATGTCGGCCTTCTCTGAATGGATGGAGTGGATGCCTTTACTCGTTTAGTTCTAAATGGACAACTGCTCACTCTTGATTTCGTTTCCAGTCTTGGTATTATGGGTGGGATGCTTGATTTTTAACATTTTTGTGGGGCAAAATTTTTGCTACAAATTCATCTTTGAAAATTTACGGTATACATAAGTTTATTAATAACTTTGAAAATCTTAATGGCTTGGTATTGTGTGCAGTAATAAAATATTTGGGGTTTGAATCTGTTTTTAAGTGTCTCTTAAAACATTTGCATTAAGACAAGTGTTTGATGTTTGCTGACCCCATTTTATTTTAACTGTTTTAATGTTTGTTTTGTTCCAAGGTAGCACACATGTTGTTTATGTAATCGGTTCTCTGCAAATATTTTCCCGCCTCCAAAGTGACCTGATATTCTGTCGAGTGAGGCGTTAAACTCTACTTTCTCATTGCAAATGTGTATTGACAATGATGATGACGGTTTTCCCCAGCATCATCACAAATCCCCCGCTGTATTTTCCACATTGTAACCCTGCTAATTGTGAACATTTTGTCCTCACTGGAGACTGCGGTGGTTTTAGGCGACACCGATACCAAGCCAGTTCACTCTCGAGTCCAAGTTTCTGCACGGCCAGCCGATCTACAGGTTTCAGCTGGCGTCTGAAGGTGACTTTGTGATTGATCTGAGGCCAGGACACTTCCAGTTGATGTCGCTGAAAAACAGTTGCACCTGGAACGTCCGTCGCCGTCCACTGCCGCATTCTGCTCCGCCGTATGTGTCGCAGTCTGTTGCTTGCTGTTATCTTGGTTTGTACCTTTCGATAGTTTGCGCCATCTTACGATGTGTTTTGTGACATTTTAGTGGGACTCAGTTGTGTGGACCAAACGTAAACAGGTCCCAGATTCATTTTTCTGTCTCACTGCTCTGTCAAGTGTGGCCCTAGGCAAGTCGCTCGTGCATATGCCGTTGTTACCAAGCAGTATAATTTAATGCCGGCGTAAGCAGGCACACCATGTGACGCATGGGCCTCATGTTTATGGTCCTGCAGCTTTAGCTGGTGCCTGGCTGAGGATTCGGAGATCAGCTCCGCCATAAAAGCAGTTGGCTTGCGAATGACTGTGCCAACACCTTTTTATGTTTAATGAATGGCAGTGTGACAATTACAACCTAAAGTCGCACAGATGGTGCAACAACATATCTCATATGAATTTATCTGGATATGTAGGATATGTGACTATATTTTGTTGAGTGTTCACTATTGCGTGCTGTTTACTAGTAGGATTAGGGTTAGGATTAAATTTAGTGTCTGGTTGGTTGGTTATGCACACGTATTTGTGCGACTTTAGGTTGTAATTGTCACGGACCGCTTATGAACTTTCTTGATATATGTGTGGTGGCACAAAGTTTTTTGACAGATATTAAGATGTTATTTTAAAGCGGTTAGCTGTGTACTGTGTCGGCGCAGGCATTCGTCTCCAGTTATTAAACCACTTCATTTTGCATCATCGGTCCCAGAGACATGGTTTCCTGTTGATCGCGATCACGAATACGAGTTGATCGCGTTAGACCCAGCAAAACTGGAATACCACCTGGTGGCTTCGGCATTCCATGAAACTTTGCCATCGTCGGAAACGAATATCACCGACGTGTTTCATATTCAAAATGCTTTTCAGTGGCACAAATATGTCAGGTACAAAATGTCGCTTTATTTAGAGCTGATTGTGTAGAAATTATGTTAATTGCATTAAAAAAAGTTGGGAGTAATTTCCTGTATTGTCATCATATTTGCTTTTAGCCATTTAGAGTTACGCAGAGTTGTGTCGCATAAGTTTTGCTGTGAATGTTTAGAAT
>Ga0209568_1001021_pt1 | contig 10399 bp, 8 predicted proteins | sample WorMetOlspDAHAB2_FD_187406 | JGI IMG/M metagenome (GOLD analysis project Ga0209568, IMG submission 187406) | Marine gutless worms symbiont microbial communities from Max Planck institute for Marine Microbiology, Germany - Olavius sp. DAHAB.2... ...
GAGGGGTCTCCGAGCTGTGGAGGGTCGAAAATCGCCCTCTCCCATTGACTTGGCCCATGGCTTATACAACAGCTTGTACTACCGTACAAGCCGTGATACACATTAATATAAAAAAATAAAAACCAGATTAGTTCAACAGCCTCATAGTTTCCATATATGCGACGGATAATAGCGTGCTTAATCTGCGCACAGACAAAGTGGATTCACATCCACAGTCGAATTGCCATACGCTGAAAGTGTTTTCGAAACTGTTTGGCAGTGGTCGCATACAGTGGTTGGAGGAACAACTACGATGTGAACGCGCCTTTAACGAAGACCTAAAGGCGCGTCTTCACGACGTGGAAACCGAGAAAGATGGCAAAGCGGCGTCCCCCTGCAAACCGTGCGACTGTAGCAGACAGGCCGAAGAAAAGTCGCGCGAAATGTTGGTACGGTCCTCTTTACAGTGTCGTTGTTGCAGCTTCTATTTTATTTATTTATTTATTTATTTACTTGTTTATTTATTTATTGACTTATTCACTACCATTAACTGTTTTAAGTGTCGCCTCAACACCTGTTATTTACTGTTCAGTGTTCATTTATTTCGATTTTTTGCCGACCCTCTAATGCGTATTAGTTAGCGCGATGAATAACTTTGATAGTGTAGTAATTCATAATCTTCGCAATTTCAGTTTGTATTGTCTGCTGTATTCGATCGAGATTTTGTGTGGAGATTGGGAGAATTTATAAATCCAGGTTTACAAGTCAATTAAAACATCTACTAGCTTATCAGTTATAATCATAAATAAAAGATCAATTTATTGTCATCATCGTCGTCGTCAAAATATCTTTAAAGCGCTTATTATAATAAGAGCGTAAGCGCTGCGTGAAATAGAGTAGACTTAAAACAGTTTAAATAAAATAAAAGTAACTCAAAATTAATTCCGGATATTTAAATTATGGTACACAGCAATAGCAGAAGGTGTGCTTGTGTTTCTGTAGGACTCCAGGTTTTCCAGGATGAAGATGGAGCTGGAGAGACTGGTGGAGTACTACAAGGCCAAACTGCGCAGAACTTGTGCGAAGCTGACCGAAGTACTTGCTCTATATCAGGAGGTAGCTGAGCACATCGTTATCCTAACCTGTCTTGTGGCCATATTTCTTTGCTGCCATATATTTTGAGCGAAAAATCTACATTATTTGACGACTTTTAATCAGATTTTATTTATAAACACGAGCACTGTATTTTCGGAATTTATGCGATTCTTGAAACGTTACGTGTTCACAGGGTAGCGCAGCATCATTTTTAAGGTGTGGTGGAATATGTAACGGTCATTTTGTGTCTTGTTTTTTGACTCGCGTTGTATATGCAAAACACTTCGGCAAACAGTAAACTGGATTGCAGAAGAAGAAATCGTGGTCGGAGAGAGAATGTCACTTGAGCAATAAACTGCTGGCGATGGAGGCTGACGTGGAACGACTACGCGTTGACAACGACATGTTACGGTGAAATCACTGACGAAAATTAGTTTCAATAATTGTCGATATTTCATCGCGTAAACGTTGTGCGGCGGTGTGTTTCTTGCATATCCACTCTCTGATGCATTATAGGCCTACATCACGTTGTAGTTTGACTGCGTTCAGTTCAAGCGTGCGTCACAGTTTACAACTCTGTTGCTCTGCAGATTTATTTTTTACCTGCAACATAAACATTCTACCTCAGAATGCAGATAGCAATACGCGAATGGCATTATTTTCTAGCTTTTCGTGTTTTCTTTCTTTCTTTTCGGTTTTAGTTACAGTTTGCCCACTCAATCTCTGCGCTATGCTTCTCCGTCGTCCGCTTTGGCGGGAGGCTCCGGAGAGATTCCAGTACAAACTCGCTGTCCTGATATTCAAACGTTTGCAGCGCCACCATACCTCGCTGACGAGTTTCACCGGTCTTCGGACGTCGAGGCTCGAAGTCGTCTTCGCTCAGCGTCATCATCATCACTGATCATCCGTCCAACAGGGTTGTCGACTGTCGGCGACCGAGCTTTTCCGATCGCTGCTGCTCGTGTCTGGAACGAACTAGCACGCCACGTCACGTCTGCGCCGTCTCCTCATCAAGTTTGCTGTCGTCCCACGAAGACTCACCTTTTCAGCCGTTCCTTTCTCCGACTTTTTTGTGCTCGCCGCGAATTTACTCTTGTTATTATCGGGCACGTTATTCGCTTTTGTTACTTACTTACTTATTTGTTACGTGCGGCAGACCAAGTTGTTAACTTTATGCGTTTTCGATTTGATTCGATTTGCTGCTGAGTTCGGAGTTGGACATGGGTCAATTTTTTTCAGACAAAATCCAATCAAATTTATCAACTTATGGATCCAGCACAATCCAATCCAATTCGGATGTCCACAACTCACATCCAGTCCATCAGCAGGTATTAAATCGAACTCGTAAACTCTATGCCACTAACTATTCCAATGTTGACTTTTAATCGCAGTAAAACCGGAAGTGTTAAAAGTTCATAAATCATAATTTGAAACAAACAGTTTCAACTGTGCCGCAATGATTACTAATTAAAAGGAGGTCACAGTCATTCCACCAAGTCCAATCCAAATCCAGTGCATGGATTTCGGAGTTGGACATGCATTGCATCTATCATAGATGCAATGCATGTCCAACTGTGGCTGAGTTACGATCGCCGCGCGCGCGTTTTTAGTCTGCGCTCGGCCGAATCGCCTGACGAAGCAATGCGTCGTCTTGACGACCTGATTCGGCGACAGAGAGAGTTCGGCGATCTTCTGTCGTCGACCGACATCAAACAGGTGCCGATCTGCGGCATGTCGTTCGGCGCTGTCGACCTCCCACGTCGCACCGCCTCCACCCAACTCGTCTCGGTATCACACGCACCTGTCGCACCTTTTCAGTTTCGAATCGACTGATTCCACAATACAGGGTGGCCCAAAAAAGTAAGCCAATACCAAATCATCAAAAAATCGCATTTAATCGTATTAAAGTCTGCCAACGAAATTAGATTTATTTGTCAGATTAAAGTATCAATCAAGCACTGTAATTGTGCTTGTTCTTGTTCTTTAGTTGGTATTAAATATTCTTTGCGTGACCTACTTTGTGACGTCAATAACAATGCCTGGCCCGCAAAGTAGCGATATGCGTCAGATACGGTAAATGATGTCATCGCTCTCTCTGGTATCAGCTCGCCTTTGCACGCTGTGAATTCTATTCCTAAACCATCTTTTAAATAGAGATTTATGTACATTAAACATTTATTTGTTTTCCCTATTTTTCTGGTTTTCACTCACGATTTTATCATTTACATTATTTTACCTGTCAGCGTCAAGTACAGCAACTAATGACTTTACAGATTAGGTTACACAGAAAATTTAATACCAACGTATCTTGTGCTCGTTTTATACTCAATATATAGTGTCACTGACGATTTGTTATACGATTTAATGAGGATTTTTGACAGTGGTTTACATTTTTGGGCCGCCCTGTATAAATCAGTTTCTCGTGTATAATGCGTGGTTTAAACGTAAGTGATTATTTTGACTTTTACGTCTTTTTAACCTTTTTATCGCATTTTGCTCATTCGTTGCGTAGTTTTTTTAATTGTATTTTATTTTCACATTTACATGATTACTTTTTGTATTTTGTATTCATTCAATTGGCGACTGTTAGAGTTCGTGGTACCTTGTCTTCGGGTTTTACTGTCAATTTCTACCGCTGAATCATATGTTTGATTTGCGACCAATAAAGAGCTTACTTGCTCACTTAATGCTGTTGCTCGTATTTTTCTGAGTTCACTACAGTCGTGCATATCTACCCTTCCATCTGTAATAATAATAATAATAATAATAAACTGATTTATATAGCGCCATAAGGTCGTAATTTCAGAGGCGCTGTATCTCTTTGTCACGGCGCCGGATTAACGTTCCAAAAAAGTGGTACGGCAAAAAATCGAGACGTACCGAAGGCGTGGAGGGGAAATCCGGGATGGGGGTTTCCCACTCCCCAGCTGACTATGAGGTTGGGGGTGCGTCGCCCATTGTGGGGGTCTGGGTCGGACACCAACCGAAATTCGATTTGGTGCTTGGTTGGCGTAATAATCTGGGCGCTGGTGAGAACAGTTTTCTGAATTTGATTTGCCTCAAACTGCAGCGAAAAAAAAGTGGTACGGCATTGTACATGTGGAGCAGAAAAATGGCAGCACCTCAAAAAAGTGGTAACGTACGGCTCGCGCTGTGTCTTCCAAATTAGACGGGTTTTCAGTACGATCTCATGATAACTCGCATCTGCGCCGTCACTCGCGGTTTTCAGACAATGACTCAAGACCTTTCTGTTTTCCTGTTCCTACCAAGACACTATCATATGACTCGTGTGTTACTATTACCATTCATCACTGATGTCTAGACACCTGTGGTCCTTGCAATAATTAACATTATTTAGGCCACGTTAAAATGTTTCTGATGACGATGATGATGATGATGATTGATGATGATGATGATGAAATTTTGAAAAGGGGGGGGGAGACAATGTGTCAGGCCGGTCGTTAATTAGGCCTATCGCAAATGCACGCAATGAACTATACGCGTTTAATACGGCGGGAAAAGGCGGCTTACTGGAACAAAAATGCAAAGGCCAATAGAGAGCGACCGCGTCACCCCTTCGCCCCTTGAATCCGCCACTGGCAGTGGCTTGTTTGGGGCCACCCTGTCGGAATGCAAGTCAGTCGAAAGCGGGTGGTGCATGGTGCACAGTGCAAGGATCTGGATCGGCTGAACGAGCGACTGGATGAGTTGGATGCGCGTCAGCAGCGCCAGTTGTCAGAACTTCGAGACGCCGTCGACACCACGCGGACTCAGTCGCCTTGCAGGCCAGAACCACCGACCACCGTCGATCAACGTCATCTGCCCGACCTCCGAGTTGAATCGGTGGCGCATTCAAGCAGGTACACCGCCCTCCTCTGGATCGCTCAATTACTGGCGTACCCAGGGGGTTGCGGGTTTCAAGGCCCCCTCATTGCATCTTCATTTTTTCAAATTGTGTGCATGTTCAGAAAGTATTCTCTGGTGTCGGTGAATCGCCATTCAGAAACTGCACAATCAACGTCTACTTTCTCCGTTTTGAATCCGAACTGAATGTTGACCGAGCCATTCAAAGCGATTGCTGAGGTGCGATTTAGGCCTTGGGGCAGTGCTTGAATTACAGGGGGCCGTCCCTCTTATTTTGCGGCAGGTCTCCTTATGATTCTGGGGCCGAATGGGGCCTGGTTTGGCCCTTTTTTCTTTTCTATCCTGCTTGCAATTGGTCCATTCACTGTTGTGCATAATTTGCCGACTATAATGGCCCAGGCTGACCTGTTTTTGAATTGTCGGGAGCTGAAATGGAAATGTTGAACTCCCCTGTGCAGCCATTGCAGCGTGCAAAAATGTATGTATATGTTTCCTGGCCCCTTTTGGCGCCCCAATGCCAAATACGTTCGGACTCCCTTAGTTATTCTTCTACAATTGGATCACTGCGTGGCACTAACTAGAAAAATTTTCTGGGGAACCTGGAATAAGGAGTTCTGTTTACTTTCAGCATGCAATTTAGACACAGGTTGACGTGCTATTGGTCAGTGAATGCACAGAAGTAAGACGGAATAAAAAAAGACAGCAAAGGAGCCCAAACCAGGCCCCCTTCAATCCATTTTCTCAGAATCTAGAGGGGGGCTGTTGCCGAACTATGGAACTAAAGGGTCACACGTGTCGGAGCAGTGCTGTGTGACATGGTTGCAGGGAGCTGACGAGGACGTGCGAGTCGCGGCAAGCATCTTCAACGCTCGCCGGGCGTCGGGCTGCCGCTAGAAGTGGGTCCGGGGGAGGCGCTGGTAGCCGAGCGGCGTCCGGCTCTTGGCGGTCGGCCGCCGCTCAGTCGTCGAAAGCTGATTGGTCGTCGAGGCCAGCGCACCTGTCGTCTGCGGCCGCGAAACCCGACTCGGTCGTTTACGGGATGTCGACGAAGGCATCGGCGTGCGGTGCTGCGGCGTCAGTGGACAGGCGGTCGTCTGGATCGCAGGTCGGAGCAGAGATAAATTTGTAAGTAAATAAGTAAGTAAGTAGTAATTTACATGGCGCATAGTCATAATATCTCTAATGCGAATGAAAAGAAGTTTATTTTGCCGAAGCTGTTTTTTTTTCGCTTTGCAATTGCGATATGCCGACCATAATTCGATACAGATTTTAATGGATAGTGAGAGATGGAGTGCTTGAGGATATGGCGTTGGCCCGGAGGCGCCTCAGAGGCCAGACGATGCTCTCATTGGCCTTGGCCTCGATCGGGAAACATTTTCCAGTTCTTGTTTTTCGCGTCGAAGTCGTTGCATAAGTGTAAGTATCATTTCTGTAATTGTTTGACGATGCCAGTAGCCGTCGTCTGCAGGATACCGTTTTCGTAGAGAACCTTCCCCAGGGCCTGGCGCCCTACGTACCACCTTCCCTGTCTGTGCTGGGAGGCTTGGCTGGGGCCCCCCGCCCTCCCTATTAATCCAGTGTTTCAGACTTGTAATTATTTATCTTGCAGATTTGTAGCCAATGCGCCACAGCAACGGGAATCCATGTCGTTGGTCCTTGGCCTTCGCCTTCCATGTTGTTGCGCTGACTCCTGCTCTGTGAATAGCGAATCGTAGATTACGAAATTATCGCTTAATTTGTGTGCACGCGCAGTGCGTTCAGTGTTTCGTCCGTTTCCGTCTCTGAGCCTTGTTGCCTGATTGAAATAAATAAAGTTAAAAAATGAATAAATCACAAGTAAATCGTTTGGGAAGTTCCGTCGGATATGATTTCCTGCAGCGATTTTAAATCTATTTTCTCTGACGTTTGTACGTGGACTTTTTCTATTTTTTACGTTTCCGTTTAGTTTTTTTTCGTTTCTAGTTATTGTGTACAGTTTACCTATACAAGAGCTACTTATCACAGATGGCTCAATGTCGCTACTTTTATAACAAACGTATGCGCGCCGCTACAAGCTGCAGCTATAGGATGCACACAGTACGCTACGCAGTATCAATAGAAACAGTATTAAAAACAACAGTTTCTCTACACCATCGCAATCGTCATTCTTTATTATAAAAAGATTAAAAGGATAAAAAATGTATACCTATATAGGCAACACAGTAAACAGCAGTACACACTCACACAGTATATAGCATATACAAATATGCAGTCGGTGATTAAAATTAACTGCATCAAGTCAGATCAAATGCATGAATAAATAGATGGACTAGACTTGAGAAATGCTACCAGACGGATCTCTTAATAACGACGTTGCTGGTATACCCTGGAAATATATGAAATACTGAGAAGAGTTTCAGAGCCTCGTAGTAGTGCAATCTGCACATCACTCTCAAAACAGCATTACTACTATAGCGAATCTTGTTAAAGAAAATAATTTTCCTCTGATCTGCGAGTTTAATATCCCACGCAGACCACCAATGTTTTATGTACGGTGTGTTAACCGGTCCGTGACAATTCCAACCTAAAGTAGCACAAATACGTGTGCATAACAACTTACCATTCAGACGCTAAATGTAATCCTAGCCCTAATCCTAATCCTAACTCTACTACTACACAGCACGCAACAGTGAACATTCAACTAAATATAGTCGCATTTCCTACGTATCCAGATGATTTCATACGAGACATGTTGTTGTTGCACCGTCTGTGCGACTATACGTTGTAATTTTATCACTACCTGTGTTAACAGGTCAGTGGTATTCGGCGTTCGACAGCTTCGTCGTCACTTGGAAGTGGCAGACACCAGCACACTGACTCACCGGTTACCCACAAACCGCCATTTCTTCCCCCGTCGCGAACTTCCGGCGTCGGTCGCACGTCGCCCACTCGGCAGAAACCGCCGTCCGTGCCGTGCCTACCGCCGCCGCAGCAGAGCCGCCCGCCTGCCGACGACGTCTGCGCGGATGATGTGAGAGAGTCGTCACGAAACGTTCGACGAGGCGGCGCTGTGTCCACCACGTCCGTCACGGACCGTCCCAACCCAGCCGACGATCAGTACCCGCTAGCCGCATCCGCCGAGGTCCTCGCCAACTCGCAGACGAGGCCGCTGTTCCACGAGTACTCGGAGCCGCCGGAAACGGTCGGATCGGCGGCGCCTTTTTCGGCGAGTTCGCTGCGATCGATGCAGCACAGCACGATAGACGGCCTCACCACCAATGCATCTATGATCCCGCAGCACGGCTCGTACTTCGGCAAACCGGCGGCGGCGGCGCTGACGAGAGACGTCAGCAGCGCCAGCGGCCACTTCGCCGACGTCCAGTCGCTCGGCTCGGGCGTGTCGCCGCCTTCCCAGCACGGCCGGACTGACGGGGGTCGCCGCGAAGAGGGGCACGCGGTCGGCCACCCCACTTCTTCTGAGCACTCAGCCCCCACCAGCATGGCAACTCCGCCCCTCCACGACGCACGCTACAAAGAAAGTTCTCCCGTCGAACAGCGATCCAGCATGCGCACTCCTCCGCTGCACGCTGACCACAGCACCCCGACGGCAGGCCACGACACAGCTCAGCCTTCCATGGACACCGGAAGTAGGCCGACATCACCAATTCTGCCGCCGCCGACGTCGGCGTCTGGAAAGCCACGACCAGCAGCGACGGGCGACGACAACACGTCTCGTTGGGACGCCGACTTCAGCCCCTAGGCAGTGGGGCTACGTACAATGACAACGGAAGTAGTATAAATATACGCGTGCATAACCACTAACCAACCTTGACACTAAATTCTAATCCTGACCCTAACCCTAACCGCAGCCGTATTACTAAATAGCACGCGGTAGTAAGCATTCAAGCGTCCAGAGAAATTCATACGAGACAATATTGCGGCATCGTTTCGACTACTTTCCGTTGACATCGTACCTCTCAGCCTAGGCACAGTTTTAGTTGCCCCACAGGCGTACCCAGGATTTTACAATGGATGGGTTCGCCCGAGCGGCTCCAGAGGAATTTCGCGAAGGGGAGGGGCGTGAGAGGGCAGTTGAACAGTTGCGTAAACAAAAAAACTTACAGAGCCACGTTATCTGTTATACGAGAAGTGTTGTCGCATGTTCGTAAATTGTGGGCGGTGCCATACTTTGCATTCTCTTCAACTAATTAGAGACTTAGATACTTAAAACTCTCTGGATGTGAAGTCGTAAATTGTCCGGCGCGGGTTTGACAGAAGGCGTGGCAGAATTATTATGATCATTATTATCACTGTAATTACAACTAATCATAGTGATTCGTTGACCTGTTATTCACACAACTTTAAACAGGACAGTCTTTTAAAAAACTTTAACATATCACAAACTGTACGCGGATTTTTTTTAATTATAGTTCAATATCGTTTAGTTGCAGACCTCCGGTAAAATGAGGCCTGCGGACAGCGGGTAAAATAGGGTTTGGTATTGGGATACGGTTAGGGTTTAGGGTGAGGGTTTTGTCTGCATTGACATCAGATTGATGTTAGTCATTGTACGATCCTGATTTTAAACTATTGTACGGTCCGCAAATCCGCTGTCCGCATTATGCCCGTGGCCTTACTTGCATGGCAGGCCCATTAACTTCATTAATAATACGTAACACTTGCTGAACTTGCAAAAACGTTTGTAAGGATGTGTAAAAGTTATAAAAGTGTGTAAAGTGTGAACAAAAACATCGCAATTTCTGGAAAAGAAACAAAACAGCGAACAGAAAGTGTCAGCATCGTATTTTCAAATTTTATTCCGACGATAAAGAATGTTTGCACCGTATAAGTAAGCAGCCCAACACTGAATGTCGGCGAGACTTTGATAACGCAATACGTGTCGATGAAACTTTTCACGCAGTTCTACACGAGTTCTACACGTTTTAGTGTCACAACCGCATCTCACGTCGGTTTAATACCTCGAGAAAGTCAGCGTGTATGCGCAGAAACCGAGACAAACCCGAACAATATCGGTAAAAAATCGAGACACGACAATACAAAACGCAATACGCAATGAGTTGTACAGAAAAACGATTCAGTCAAACAGAACAAAAACCTACCGTCCGTGGGCTTCGATTTGTTTCCAAATTTTGTGGATTCGTCCCTTCCCCTTTCCTTTATCACCTCTTTTCCCCTTTTTCCACTTACTTTCGCTTCCCTTCCTCTCCCCTAAAATCAGCTTGAAAGGACGGGACAGCGTGGCCTTTTAACCCCGGTAAGTCGCGGGTAATGACTGCGATTTTCCGCTATCGTGACAGGAGAACAATATCTAAAAATTAAGCCTCATCATCAGGTATTGCTGGACATTGCAAAAATGAGTACCAGCCAAATGCGTACAGCATATTTCACCGTGGCCAATGTGTGGTGAGGTCTTCCATTAGGGTGCAGTGCAGGACCTCGTGGCATAGGCCTGAAAAGTGGT
>Ga0209568_1001024_pt1 | contig 10391 bp, 6 predicted proteins | sample WorMetOlspDAHAB2_FD_187406 | JGI IMG/M metagenome (GOLD analysis project Ga0209568, IMG submission 187406) | Marine gutless worms symbiont microbial communities from Max Planck institute for Marine Microbiology, Germany - Olavius sp. DAHAB.2... ...
CCCGAACAGGACCGAGGTCAGCGTCGAAGTCATCCTGCCGCGTCGAACATACTGGCTACGACCGTTGAGATATGACCTGAACCAGCTCAACACGGTACCGCCGAGGCCATAGGAGACCTCCAGGCGGCGAAGAAGAGTGTCGTGGTCGACGGTGTCGAACGCAGCTGACAAGTCCAGAAGTGTCAGCATACAAAGGTCGCCAGTGTCGAGCGCCAAGAGAATGTCGGAGAGGATTCTGACCACTGCTGTCTCCGTCGAGTGATTAGCTCGGTAAGCCGACTGTTGTTCCGGGAGCAGCCCAGCCGCATTCAGGTAGTCGAGTAGCTGCCGGGCGACGAGGCGCTCCAACAGCTTCGACAGCACCGACAGGTTGGCGATTGGCCGATATGATGACGGATCGGCCGGATCGTTGCCGGGCTTCTTCAAGAGCGGCGTGATGTGGGCTGCCTTGAAGGACGTCGGGACCGAGCCCGTCGACAGACAGCGGTTGAACAACTCGACGATGAATGGCGCCAAACAGTCGACGTTGTCCTTTAGCAGACGGGTGGGAAACGGGTCGCTCGCTGACTGTTTGTCGGGCAGCGCTCGTACGGCAGACGCGACGTCGTCGCCGGTCAGCGGCCGAAACTCAATCAGACGGCAGTCCGGCGGAGCTGGTGAGAAAAACGGCGGCAGCGCATCGGATGTCGACGCGCGCACTCCCTCCACCTTATCGTCAAAAAATCGGTGAAAATCCGCCGCGCTGATGACGTCGCTGAGAGGCGCGCGGCCGCAACCAGAGCTGGCGTGGATCTCGACTGTCGGCGTTGATCTTGTGTCGCCAAAACTTCTCCCGCTTCTGCCGGCGAAGTGCGATGTAAGACCGACGCTGGGCGGTCCAGGCAGCGTGGCCGGCGGCGGCGGCGGCGCTGACGTCATTCGGATCCGCCCGGCGGGCGGCTCGCTCCAGTCGCCGAGTCAGGCGCTTCTCGTCACGGCACTCTTGGTCGAAACACGGGTGCGACGGGCGCCGGCGGCAGGTGACGGAGCTGACTGGAGCGAGGCGATCTAGTAGTGTCGTAATCTCGGCGTCGTACAGTCGAGCTAGTTGGTCGACATAAAGATCGGCCCAGTCGTAAGGGCGACAGACAGCTGACGTCAGTAGGCCGGCCCTGAACCATGGCCGTGCCTGAACGCGGCGGCATCGAGCTGACTCCACGGGCGGCGGTTCAGCGTCGTGTAGACGGGCGGAGACCCGCCCAGCGGCGCAGACCACCGAAGTAGGCGATGGTCGGACAGGCCGAGGTCAATCACGTCGAATATCGGTGCTGGCTGGTCATCGCAGCTGGCGACGACGTCAAGCAGCCCACCGCGGTCGTGGGTCGGTACCATGACGCGGCAAGACAGGCCAAACGACGCGAGCAGGTCGGCAGCTGACGAGATGCCACATCGTCAGGGCGATCCAGGCGGATGTTCAGATCGCCGACGACATAGATCGGCTCGGCGCTGATGACAGCACGCTCCAGGACGCCCGACAGCTCAGTGAAGATCGGAGCCGCCAACATCTCCGTTCGACAAGCCGTCGCAAACTGAATATTTCGCAGTTTCGTCGCAGCACATCTGGCACGTGCGAGCTTTCTCAGTCGCCGGTCCGACGGTTTGGAACTCACTGCCTGATTCGTTGCGTGATCCGGCCGTCGAGTCTGAACGTTTTCGGCGGGACTTTAAAACGCATCTCTTTGCCGTCGGACATTAGAGACATGAGCGCATTAGAGGTGTCACGGAATCGCGCTATACAAGTCGCAACATTTACTTACTTACTTATTATGTATCAGAGTGGTAGAGGCGAACCAGGATTATACAACGGAGGGACTTGGAAGTAACAGATCCAGGATTTTAGAAAAGGGGGCCGAGCCGAGGGGATCTGGCGCCGGAAGGCTCTTCGGACGGCTCGGGTCAATAAATGAGGGGCCTCAGAAACCGGTGCAATATGTTGAATTAGTGCAAATTTTTTGCGTGCTCCTGTATAATTTAGTGGGAAGATGCAGAGCCGGGACAGAATTTTATTGACGCTCACGCAAGTGCTTGATACTTTGTAGTACTTAGCAATATGGCGAAGCACAGCGCTGCAGCTGTGTAAATTGATCACGGACTGAAAAGATCCTTCTCAGTGATATTTCGTGCTGTTGAAGTTATGCCTGCTCCTAAGAAACAGCTGGCTCAAGATATGTCGTTAAAGCCGTATCATAAATAGATATACTGCGGCGTTTTGAGTCAGTCACGTCGCACGTATAGGGCTGTCGCTGACGAGTAGTTTTCTGATCGAGTACTCGTTAATACCGGAAGTACTTTAATAAAAGCTGCCATTTACGAAGAAAGGGTGGCGGGTCAGTGCCTGGGGACCGAAGGTTTAGGACCCTGAACACACGTGAGGTTGTTAACCTCGTATTATATGAGAAATGTTATTTTTTGTCACTTAGTTTCCATATATTCCAACAATTCATCAATTGAGTGCAAAACTGAAACCGAAAATACAAATTTTGCAACCGGAAATAGAAAGTAACGAGTACCCGAGTAGTAAGACCGTATAAGTCAATAAGAGAGTAGTAGGAGTAAACTGTTAGAGTACTCGAGTACTCTCGGCATCCCTAGTGATACTACAACAAACTGTTGTTTTAGCGGATTATTTTTGCCAATGTAGTCTACAGTTCGTGTTGTAAAGCGTAATTTTTAATATAGTCGACTTCTGTTTTTTGTCTAATGATAAATATCAGATTTATTTTTTTCTTTTTCTAGTTTTTCTCACGTCGCGTAACTGAAAGAAAGCCTTATTTCCTTTCGTGTTTTGGCGCTGGAGTAAGACACTTACATGAACCCCCTTCGAGTTTTTGCAACGTCCCCATTACTGTGGGTTAGGAGCTGCCCCCGTTCCTTTTAGGGCCATTGAGAACAACACGCGATGCTAAATGAGGTGGGTGGGATCGCTCAGTGGCGCCGACTCCATCGGGTACGGGGGCACGTGCCCCTTCCCCCAATTTTACAAATTGCTAAAAACAGGGGCACCGTGAGTAGAAGAACAGCAAACAAGAAACTGACCAAACTGTACTTTACTGACCATCACGAAAGCGCTCACCAAAACGACTAATTGTGCTTTTAGAACCAAAAAGTGGAGGGGTGCCCCCCCCACTTTAGCTCCGGGCCGGTGCACCCCCTCACTTTCAAATTCGTTCAGGCGCACTGGGGTCGCTGTGATCCAATACTGAATAGGAGATCTACAAGACGCCCAGAGTGTATCCAAAAATGTATTTCTAACAATTTCACTTATGTCAACATTTTAACTAAAGCGAATTTTAAAGGAACGATATAGCCTTATTGTGCTGAAAGTGCCGTTACACCCAAATCAGTCAATCATATCGTTGACGTTGGCATTTCACACCGTTGCTATTGTATACTGCCTAGGCAGTAGCTGGTCGGACAGTGGCGCCGGAACGAATTTGAAAGTGGGGGCACCGATCCAGCGCGAAGGGCCCGAATTTTTTTTGGTCGTGCCCCTCCACTTTTTGGCCATAAAAGCACAATTAGTCGTTTTGGTGAGCGCTTTCGTGATGGTCAGTACAGTTCGGTCAGTTTCTTGTTTGCTGTTTTTCTACTCACGGTGCCCCACCGTGCCCAGTCATTTGTAAAAGTGGGGGCACGTGCCCCCCGTGCCACACGGAGTCGGCGCCACCACTGTTGCCGGATAACTGTGACTTCTGCATGCATGGTTGCAATGCCATGCAGGATGCCGTAGCATTGCGTGATGGAGCTCGCACCTGCAGTACGGCTCCAGTATCAGTACTGACCACACATGTGTCCGACGTATTCATGGCTGATTTTTAACCTTTAGGATAAAGCAGTTTATATGTCGCCACGAACGTGGGGTCTGTAACCCCCCCCCCGGTGACAATTTGCACCCCATATGCCGCCATCGCGCTATAAATACAGCATAACCCTGCCATTCTGATATTGGTGAGTAACTGGAGCTACCGCTACCGAGTAGTTATACTCGAGTACTCGTTAATACCGGAAGTACTTTAATACAAGCTGCCAATGACGAAGAACGGGTGGCGGGTCAGCGTACCTGAGACCCGAAGGGCCATGGCCTTGAACAAGGACTCGCTCTACATGTACATGTACAACATATCCAGATTTATTTCCAGGCGGGTATGTTGAAAATGCAATCGCGAAGCGTCAGGTGTCTATAGATTCCAACAGTTCATACCCACTGACAGCCAACACTTCAACCGGTAATGGAAATTTGCTACCGGAAATGTAAGTTAACGAGTACTCGAATAGCAGTAGTAATACTCGAGTACTCGATTTCTCGCGGCAGCCCTAGGAGCAACACGTCATGCTCGTTAGTAATGTCACGCGCGTTGCTAACAATAGAGTCGCTCAAGTTACGTAGGCTCGTCTCGCATATCGGCAAAATGTGCTTTCGCCTCTTCCCAATTTAGCTTTGCCGCGCAGTTCAGCAACATTTAAAATGATGTTTTTTTCGGAGCTGCACGACCAGCTGCTGTCTTTCACTTTTCCTTTCGTCGAACGCTTAGAGCTGCTGTTGGAACTGAAAATCTAGTTTTTTTGTTACAAAAATAGCAATTCTTGTGTTCATTTTAATACGTACCTCGGTTGTACAGCTTCGCTGGCGTAGGAATGGGGTGTGTGTGAGTGGCAGATTTAGAGGGGAGGCCGAGCCGGCTCCGCCCCCACCCCGCCAACCTCTCCCCCTTGGGCGACGGACTGACGCCGTCACTCGCAGTAATGTTAGCTAATGCTAAAACTTGACAGTTCTACAAGTTCTACTGTAGAACATGGTATTCAGAATATTCAAAATGATTGTTACCAGTGGCTTTCTGACAGCTTTAAAGTGCTAAAAATTCGCTTGCGGCCTGACCCCGCAGACCCTCTAGCTGGTTTAAGGAGCCCTACTTCTAAGGGTTAGTGGAGGGGAGGAAGAGGGGAAAAATAAGGGAAGAGGAAGGGAACTGGGGGGATCGGCCCCCTTTCGCAAATTCCTGGATTCGCCCTGTACAGTGAATTAACGGCTTGTAATCCCACTCTCACTCGGAGACTGCAGCACCGCTATAAACAAAACCGCTTATGCGTCAAGGAACAATAACCACGTCAGCCACAGGAGCCAAGTAGCCGTCATAGCTTACTCTGGAGTTGGTTGATAACATTATTAAATGAGACAATTCCAGCACGGTCTGCAGTGGCCTATGACCGATACACTCGCATAATCCACAGCAGACCGTACTGTAACTAATTCGTAAACTGTTGAAGAGGGACTATGTAATGCGGGACTTCATAGCCAGGAGAATGGCATTGTAATGAGTGCACTGGACATAGTGACAATAAAATGTCTATCGATTAATAATCGGCCACTGTTGGACGACGGATTAATTTACGATGAAGCAATTTTGTGCAGTGACATAATTTCTGCGATCTCCTAGCAACGGTTGCCTAGCAACGGCTGCCTACCGTCACCCGCCGACCAACTATGCCATTCATTTCTCTCATACGATACGCCCCCCCCCCTAATCTCCTTCCCAGCTGCCAACTTTGAATTCTCTATGCTCCCAGCACCGCCTTTTCCGTCGTAAGTTGAGGAGTGGCTTCCCCTGAGTCGGCGGTCACTTGACCTACGCGGTAGGCTGGTTCCTTGCACTACATAAATCATATACTTACTTACTAACTTACTCAGCAGACCAAGATCTGAAATTATTAACCGTTTTCATTAGTCCAAAATTGTCCCAGTTGCGGTAAGCCAACCGTTGTCATTGCAGTTCATCAGTGAAATGAAAAAGTAAAAAAAATGGAACTCGCTGTTGTTGGCATATTTGTGCATTTGTGTTCGCCGCATACAGTTGCACAAAAGGTGTTTAGACTTTTCTATGTTTTCGTTTCTCTCTCGTTATTTTACGTCGTTTTTGGGCTCTTGTGTGTATGATATATCGGATTTAATTCGCAAAATTCAACAGCAATGACAACTAAATCAGAGTCGACACGTGAATAAGAATTAGACGTGCAAATTGTGAGTCTTTTACACCTGACAAACGGTCAATAAATTTACAATGATTTATATTACTCAACACACTTTTACTATGGCGGTGTGGCTCAGTGGTTAGGACGTAGGTCTTAGACCGGCAGATCTTCCCTGCCCTGCGTCCGATCTATGGTTGACAGGTGACCACTTTGTAGGTAAGCTGTCCGCTAGGGGTCAGCCAATTAGGTGAACTCAGCCTTCCATCCCACCGAGGTCGGTAAATGAGTAGTAATTCAAGTACATTGTACATACATGGATTACGGAATCGGCAGACCATGGCTACCTTCGCCAATCTGGCCAAAATCCATGTGAGCGGTCTTGGGCTGCGGCCTAGGATGAACGCCGGCCCTGTCTGTGAAGACAGCGCCGCTAAAGGCGGTATGCGCAAATTCAAACATTCAAACATTGATAGTATCATTAATGTTGATTTTATCAGTTATTTTACACCCAGTATAACTTCCGTTTTATTCTTTCTATTTAACTTGTGTAAATGTTCAAAACGCGCGTGTTATCAAGTGTACATGTAAATGGACTCGTCTTATTACTGTATTATTAAGGGCAGTTGTCAGTAGTACCACTTGTTGAGTCTGCTTAATGAATAACTTGTATACAGGTCATCGGGCATGTAAATATGAGCAAAATAAATTTGATTTCAGTTGGATATGGGTGAATCTTAACTTTACCTATTACCCGGAGCGACACACGACATGAGGTATCTTCAAATCCTCAAATAAAAACATCAATTTAAAAACGCAATGCTGATGTGTGTTTGTTTGTTTGTTTGTGATGTAGGCAGTTGCACTGTGACCGTGTGACTCTTCACAATCACCTCTTCACGTCCTACATTTTCAGCGCCGTGTCGTGGATCTGCTACTACACATTTGCTGCTCTGGATGCGTCCGTCATCGGCAATGACCCGGTAACTGCAACCACGTTTGTTTGCCAGTAAAGTAACTGCGTTGCTAACAGTGACGTCGGATCGAATTTTAAAGTGGGGGAGGGGCTACGGTCCAAAGCAAAAAATGGGGGGGGGCACCGATCCAGCGCGAAGCGCCGGAAAAATTTTTTCGGTCGTGCCCCTCCACTTTTTGGCTCTAAAAGTACACTTATTCGTTATGGTGAGCACTTTCGTAATGGTCAGTAGAGTTTGGTCAGATTTTTGTTTGCTGTTCTTCTACTCACGGTTCCCCCCGTGCCCAGTCATTTGAAAAGTGAGGGGGCACATGCCCCTCGTGCCCCATGGAGTCGGCGCCACTGGTTGGTAAAATTAAGTAAATGTCCACATTTCGTTTGGCGGCAAAGCCAAAGGCGTGGGCATATAGCACTTGCCTCAAGCCGCATAGGCGAGGGGGACTGCAGGTCGGGTGGGCCACAATGCTTTAGTCCCATGCAATAATTGGCCTGTATGTTCGGAAGTTCCAACTCTGTGAAATCGGTTACAAAGCTACTATGCGTAGCAATAACTCTGTGTAACTCAGTACATAGTAAATAGGTAATTGTGTTTGTCTACTTTTATATAGTATAGTCTTTAATTGTCATTAACAATTGTTTATACTTTCTTTTATGTGGATATTGTGGTTTCTTTTTTACCGCTGTTTTATGTACAGTGTACTGTGTTTGAGCTGCCATATACTGGCGAAATAATGATATTCATACGCCCTTCAGTGGACTCTGTGATAAGTTACCAGCCGATCGATTTTTTTGCGGGCATCAATAGGTCAGCAACCATTAAGTGTACTCACTTAATCGTCACTGCTAATTGGTCGAGATTCTTGTGTCGATAGTTACTTAACCTGTTGCGTGGGCCATAGATTTCGCCCACTCAAAAATTTTGGCATGGCGCTCCTTATGCGCATACCGCAGCTGCAGCGGCGCTGTTCATGTCACAGACGGAGCGGGCGCACAGCCTATAGACCGTGGGCTAAACATGCACCCACATACTGATCTACGACCAACCAGCCATACGCAACCCTGGTTTGCCGTTTTAATGGTCTCCACCCCAGTAATCCATGTAAATACGCGGATTGCTACTCATTTACCGGGATGAAAGGCTGAGTTTACCTGGTTGTGTGACCCATAGCGGACACTTTACCCACGAAGTGGTCACATGTCAACCATAGATCAGCCTTGATCAGGAAAAGTCCGCCAGCCAAAGACCGACGTCCTAACTATTTTGACCGACGCCGAGTGATTTTTGAACGGCCTCAACGCTACGAGTAGTAGTCAGGACATTTTTCTACCACCACAATAATTATTATAATTGTTCACTATTAAAACCAACACCAGTACCAACACCATAGGAGTATAAAATTGTTACGTGTACGAACCTTGACCTTTGTTGGCGACTTTCGATGATCTCGAACGACCTTGACTTTGAGAGCGACGGCGAGAACATTGACATGATAGACGATGCGGTTGTTGATCGCCAATTTGCGGCCTGTGTGCCACCGACTTGACGAACGAGCTGGGCAATTTGGGCTAAGTCTTTCAGGCTGATAGGCAACGCGGCTCCCGGCCAAAAATATGGCGATTGAGTTGGCCGAGCAGTGATCAGCGTGGACACTACTATTCAGTGAGTTACTGGGTCCTACTAACCCACTCACTTTAGCCATGCAGTCGGCTCTTATGCGAGGTATATACAGGGTGGCCCAAAAAGTAAACCACTACCAAATTATTATAAAAAAATTATATTACATCGTACTAAAGCTTGCCAACGAGATTAGAATGTACGTCAGATTAAAGTACCAGTCAAGCACTATAGTAGTATCTGTTGGTAATAAATATTCTGTGCGTGCCCTACTTTGTGACGTCTTTAACAACGCTTGGCCTGCAAAGTAGCGATATGCGTCACATACGTCACTTGTGTCTTAACAAGTGCATCGTTTGCATCTAGCTCATTCCCCCTTATGTTGCATTAGCAATCGGCACGATTTCAAGGGGTGGGGTGAAAATCAACGCATCATGTTACATGACAACACTTGATTTTTGACGTTGATTCACTGTTGAAGAATGGCTCCCGAGCGCCTGAGTTTTGCTTCGGCGGTGGACCATTGTGACGCAAATGCATTGTTCTTGCACGTATGTGAGCGCAGTAGTGCCAGTAGAAATGATTAAATGAAGAAGGCGACGATTTTTGCATAGACAGTGAAGTCCGTAACGTGGTATCACATCCCATTTACGGTGCGTTATGCCGGTGAGGGTTGGACCTAATTAAGCCAGCATACAACATAAATCGGCCTGATGGCCGGCTCAAAATAACAGCCAGCACGTACTCGTAGTGCCCACTACTAAGCAGAACTCACACGCCGTTTATTCTCCCAGCGGTGGCCGAGCCATAGCCGATACTGATTGTGCCTACCCACGAAGGGATGGCCAGGCTGAGTGGCCTGTATGATTACCGGGGTGGAAGACCTGTCGGAGGTCACCAACTCACCAATCAAAGTACAAGACTGGCTCGACGTAACCTGGGGTAGAATTTCCCCCTCATCCCAACCCTGTTTATTGTTTCTTCTTTTCCTGTTGGCCAACTTTCACTTAGATGACCTGAGTGAACTCGCTATCAAAAATAGGCCTATATTGTATATCAGTCTTTATTCACCGACGCATTGGTAGAACATGCATAGGGGAGAGTGGGGTTAGTTGAGACATGGGGCACTTTGAGACGGTGAATTATCTCAGACATCGTGGTTGCAAGACTTTTATCTATGTTTTTTCTAAATATTCCGATCGCATTTCCTTTCTATGTTTTGAAAGTCGCGTGCGAAGTAACGGTGAGTATAATTTTATTTGCAAAAACATGTATATGTGCCGTTAAAGTAAATTTCGGCGGTTTCTAGTTGATAGTATTTATTGAATGAAATTGTAATTTAAGCTAACAGTTTAGTCTACAACACTTGAAGATAATATTGTGTCGCAATTTGAAGTTACAGTTTTCATACATTGAGCGATAATACCAAAGTAGTATCATAAAAACTTGAGCACGCCTCTATGGGGTTGGTTGAGACACGATGTCGTGGGGTTAATTAAGACGTCTTAACTTGCCCCATTTGTTTTACATTGCTTTTTACCACGATCTCGTAGCAACAGACAAACTAATTATTGTTTTGCAATGCTGTGAATTTTTTTTTAGAAATGCCTCGGACATACATACGCAAATCAGGACGTGGACTGTACTCGGTCGAGGAGATAAATTCTGCTGTTGATAGAATTTCACATGGGGAAAAGATCAGGAAAGTAGCATATGAGACAGGTATTGACAAGTCCACCTTATGCAGATATGCAAAGAAATTTCACGAAAGCGGTGGAAAGCTAATACAAAAAGTCG
>Ga0209568_1001025_pt1 | contig 10389 bp, 8 predicted proteins | sample WorMetOlspDAHAB2_FD_187406 | JGI IMG/M metagenome (GOLD analysis project Ga0209568, IMG submission 187406) | Marine gutless worms symbiont microbial communities from Max Planck institute for Marine Microbiology, Germany - Olavius sp. DAHAB.2... ...
ATGTTACGCGCAAATGCGCATTTAACACGGTTATCATACTGGTTGGTATACCAGCAAAGCAAAGCCGAATGTGTATATAAATGAACGTATTTATGTATACAAAAACGAACATGTTTTATCTTAAGTGGTATTTAAATCCGGACTTAAGTGTCATTAAACTTTTAAAGATACGTTTATATAACCGGCCTAGAGTTGCCGACAGGCGTCGACTCATGCTACAATAATGGTGGCATGGTGTCTGGGGACGAAGTCCCCAAGAATTTGAAGGAAAATGTTAATACTGTATGTATTTTAACGTTAATGGTGGCCTTTCAGGATGGATCAATTCATGATATGTCGCTACGAGTAGGTAGCGGCTGACTTTTTGGGCCACCCTGTAAACCCCATACAAATAACCGCCGTCGACTGCGGGAACTTGATGCGCATTATGCTGTTTGACGTTGTGGTTGTTCACAACAATTGACTGGTCTTGTGTCATCGCGTACTACAGCATTGCGTGCTGTCCTGTCCTCCTGCGACATTCATAATCTAGCCAGCATGCATATGTCCCAGTCGTACGTACTTTGTTCTCCTATGCTTCAGGCAGCAATGAATAACATAGTGACGTCGCAGTTATTCGCCTAGAGACTATAGTGGTCCGCTTATGATAGTGCATCTGTGATGATATCTGTCACTTCCATGGTTGGAATTCGTGTGGTGTGAAGTGTCACTGCGCTTGATCGTCAAAAATTCATCTTCATTCGACCGTATTTCGTGTAGCAGGTCACAGCATAGCGGACATAGCTATGCTACCAACTTTGTGTGTGTATCATATGGGATGTGTGTATAAGTTAATAAACAAGCGAGTAATTTATTGTTCAAATAAACGTGTTTATATAAAAGTTTAAGCAGCGGCCAGAGCCTGACGACGAATATACGACCCAGGACTGTAAACACAGTTCAGGTCATTCCAAAGGCGGGAGGTATCGATATTAGCGACAAGGTCAGTAATGTTGCCTATATAGTCGTGCTCTGGTAGTTGCCAATAAAAACGAAACATAAAACAAATTTAATGAGACATAGAAACTTGAAACTACGAAAAATCTGTATCTTGCTGCATTGGGAAATAGAATGTCAGTAAGTGGCGCTGAATAAAAAAAACCAAACATTAGCCTACAATCATGTTGTATCGGTGTATCAAATCAACTGCATGCTGAAAACCTGCAGACCATGGCAAAACTCGTCGTCCGCCAGACCGATAAGAATATAGCCATAGCCTATATTGTGGTTGACAGAGGCCTACGTCACTACACCTATTAAATAAATGTAAAAACACTTAACAGTTTAAAACAGTGTTTAACGGCGGCGACACGGCCTACATCACACAACTAAAACAGCAAAAATCAAAAAGGTGCTATTTACTTTTGCAGCACGTCGCCATAATGTCAACGTGCTCCTAAGTAATAGCTGCACCTTTTTGATTTTTGCTGTTTTAGTTGTGAGATGTAGGCCGTGTCGCCGTTAAACACTGTTTTAAACTGTTAAGTTTTTACACTTATATTGGCTGTTTTATTACAATCTGCTGACAATATTAAATTTTTATCTGGTACCGTCGTGTTCAGCGACTGCGATTGCCCATAAAGGGGCTAAAATTTTGGCGATTTGACAACACAATAGCGAGTTTTTGGCCTATTGTTCACTGTGCATGCACAGAAACGCCTATTTACGAGCTTCCAGTCAAAAATCTGACCTCGCCATTCGCTTCGACGACGCAGATTTCCTGTAACAGGTGAATAACTCTTCTGTCGGAATACATTTTCGCTATGTTTTGGCGATTTCTTAGTGCGCATGCGCAGAAATATCGTCAATTCTGCTTCCGGTCTAAAAACTGCCCTCACCATTATGTTCAGCGACCAAGATTTTATATAAAAGGACTAAAATTGTGGCGATTTGACAACACCGTAAGCGAGTTTTGGGCATATTTTCACCGCGCATTCGCAGAAACAGCTATTTAGGAATTTCCGGTCAAAAATCTGACTCCGCCATTCGCTCCGGCGACCTCGATTTCCTATAAGATAGCTGCATTTCCACTACCGAGTGACGTTTACTGGATACATTCGATGTTTTTGTGCTACTACGTCGCATGACCTTGTGACCTTGACCTTTGGACCTTGAGAGTGTTTCGTGTACAGTGCTACTCATGTCCGACCCACATACAAATTTTTATTATCCTACAACTATCGGTTACTGAGTTAGGAGTACTGAATATCTGATCACATTTCCGTTACCGTATCTGAAACAGTCACTGCGCATGCGCCGTGTCACGTGACCTCTAACTGGGGACAAAAATAGTCCACATTTTTGAAATCCCTGACCCCAATTTGCCTATTCACTTTCTCACTTTTAGGGCGCTACGAGTACGACAAAGATTAAGCCATGTTATAGGCAAAAAATAGCGTTTTCCCATTTTGAAGGCTACAAAGTTTACTGCGCATGCGCAGTATCACGTGACCTGTGCATAGGAGGTCACCCAAAACCACACGTAACAATTTTTTGACCCCGAATTGCCTATTCACTATACAACTTTAATGGGGCTACGATGACGATTAATGGTAGTTTATATGGGAGCATCCCCATGTTAAAGCGGTTTTCGGTCGCAAAAAAACTGTCCAGTCAAAATCTGACTCCGAAATGGCGGTTTTTTTCGGAAATTTAAGGGTCCAAATATAAAATATAGTCATCGAGACCCCCAAAAGGCACTTCTTTACCCGGAACAACGTCATTTGACGTATTTTGCGTAAATATCCGTCCAGGGGTGTAGGCTGTAGCATCCGTCCAGGGGTGTAGGCTGTATAGCCTTATTGAAGAACCCAAAAACCGAACAAAAAACTAGTCACCCAAAAAGCACGGCAAAATCACGTATTTGGGAAACAAAAACCCCTGAACCGATCGCTACAAAATTTTGCGTGCTGGGTGCCGTCCTGGACGTAATCACGCCTGCCAATTTTTGTGAAAATCGGTTAAGGGGTTTTGGCTTGGCGAGGGGTCGAATTTTGGCCTTTTCCATTGACTTGCTTCGTCGCCTTTAAAACACTCGCACTACCGCGCGAGTGTGTGATATGAGGCTGCGCTGTGTTAAATGTTTCAAATTCGCCGCGAAAATCCTGTTGCTTTCGGTGCTCGGGATCACAGACTATTGAGACATTTTACGTGCGTGCTTGGACTCATTAAAACAATCATCGGCAACCTGCGGAGCGCACGCAGCACAGCTTTGTTTCGACAGCAGCTGCTAATTAGCCAGACAGCAGCATGCACACACTAGCCGTACGATAGACACTGTCTGCTCACTTACTATCAATTATTTACACCGTGAAAACCTCGTTGATTACAGGTTTTTTTACCAGTCGTCATGCGACACCAGATGGATCTCTGTTATGACGAGTTGATAACATCATGCCACGCAAGATTACGCAGTGCATTCTGAGTATGGCTAGAAACAACTAATCTTATCATCGACCGAGACGCTCTGATCGTTCTGACCAGTTGACAACTTGAACCAGATGCTGCAATTTCAAAGAAGTTTTCTGGTCAGTTGTGGAGTTATAAACATCGAATTGGATTGGGTGTTAGTCGAAAGCAAGCTAGTGTGCTATAGTTTTGCTTCCGTTGGAATGCAATATTATTAAGTGTCATCAGAGGCGTCGATCAGGTTTCAACATTGGGGAGCCCATCCCAAATCTGGAATAGGTAATGTGTGGGCGGGGCTTGGGTAGGGTTTCCCAATATTTTTAACGTGTCATTCAAAATGATGTGATTTGGTGCATGCTGAGTGGCCATTTGTTGATATGTTAATTTTCCCCTGACAGCATAAATAGAAGTAGACTAGGTAAAATATAAAACAACAGTGTTTATCCATATACTCAGATAAGCTTATACTGCACAGCTTACACAGCAATCTATGCTACAGCACGTACGCTAGCCTACGTCAAAGACACCAAACAGTCCCGTTCTTATATTGGACCGTTTGGCGAAATCGGACGCCAGTTCAGAGACATTTAAACTGTCAACAATGTCCTTGTTAACATGGCAAACTACAACTGCGTTCAAGCGTTGCTGCTTCATGGTACTTCGTAACCAGTTCTTCAGACGCCGTAACGAACTGAAGGAACGCTCAGCAGCACATGACGATTCTGGGCACAACAGCATCGAACGGATCAGCTACGTCCACAAATAGAATGCGAACTTTCCACCTCCGAAATGACCTATATTGTGTCGGGTGGGGCGTTAAACTATACTCACTCACTCACTCCGTCACCATAATATCTCGAAACACATTGTGTGCTTCAGACAGCGTCTTGATCTTGGACTTGTTCACAAATGTTTTCAGGCCCGGCTTGTTGCAGTAGCTACATACTGTAACATTTTGTTGTACCTTCCAATAGTAGGGCCCACCCACTACAAATATTGGAGGGGCCCGGGCCCCCTCAGCCTCCCCCCCATGATCGACGCCTCATGAGTGTCGTAAACTTGTAATCGACAAAATTAAATGTAAAATTCCTTAATGAAAGAATGGAATGGAAGTTGTCGCAGTAGGGTGGCGCAATAAAAAGTAAGCCACTTCTGAATTATCATTAAATCATACTGAAAACTCGCCATTAAGGCTGGATTTTAAAATCAAATTTGAGTGTAAAAGAGGCAAAGAAATATTATTAGTTGGTATTAAATATTCTGTGTGTGACCTAATTTGCGAAATCATCAATTGCTGCGCTTCAAGCTTTGCTATGGAAATAATCAAATCGTAATTAAAACATGATAAGGAGAAGAGATGGATATCAAATAAATTTTACATGAATCCTAAAAGATGATTTACGTATATAATGTACAATCGCAGTTTAATAAAACGAAATGCATAGGGGCGCTTAGGCCCTACATCATTTTCATTGACCTATATCGCACACACACGGTTCACGGACAATAACTGACGTCAGAATTTAGGTCACGCGTTGAGTATTTAATATCAAATGGTAATATTACAGTATTTGTTTGACAGTGGGATCTATAGTGACAAATGTTCTTTTAATTCAGACAGTGAAATAAGTTTGAAAATCGGTCAATATTTGAAGTTAAGGCGTATGAAGTTAAGGCATACAAGATAGTGTGCCAGTTTTTGGGCCACCCTTTATCATGATGGTCACAACGTTCATCATTAATTGAAGGGAATTCACCTAACTTTTCTTTGTCGCTCGAAAATCGACAGCAACTCAGTAGTCAGTATAGGTCTACAATGATATGCATGTGAATTTGCCCACATCACAGCAGATCGACGTCTTTACAGCCGGAAACACGAGACTACTAACGCAATGATGCAATGACTTCAGCATGCCACGAAAGCAGAAAAGACACGCAACGTAACGTAACGCCCTCGTTAATGCTCACGTGAGCCAGTCTTTGAATAACCACAATTAGCCTATCAGCCCAAATTATGAATTGCCTTCATTATTCCTATTTCATGTATTTTATACTATAATGATAATGTGCGTACAGTTTGACTCGTACATTAAAACACACTTACTTACTTTCTGACACATTCAGATGTGAGTGAACAACTCGTTTACAGTCAGCCAGCTTATTTGAAGATCTTTAAAATATCAAAACTTGTGAAAATATTTTTGACATATCTGATGTTGAACTGCATCACAACTAATAATGCAGCTCTATGAACAGCAATGGATAGCAGTGGCAGTAGCAGGCAGCAGATCCATGGGGTTCAACAGGTGCCCATAAAACCCTCTGCGATTAAGCCTATTTGGACACTTTTTAAAAGAAACCAATGTCTATTTTTTCAACATATTTCGTCAAATTTAGTATATTAATATGTACTCGTGAACCTCCAAATGTTTTTCTGAATCGGCCAGTCCTGTATTATGAGATCAAGTCCGCTGTAGTGGAAGTCGGATAATCAGTCGCCAACTTCCAGGCAGCTCGAAGTTTAGCCGATCTGGATCGAGGATTAGCACTGATCTCCGCCTCCGTTGGAGTGACAACTTTCTTCGACACGGGCTGCCACTGATTCCGCATCACCTGCTGCACGTAGTCAGTCGAGTGCGTGACCGATGGATCTCGTAGTCGTCTGTCAGTGACCGACAAGTTCGCCTTGGCATCGATGTCGATGCCATGGAAATGACGCTTGATGATGCGGTCTTCGAGCGAGTGGAAACTGATGGCAACACAGAGTCCAGATGGTCGCAGCAGACGGTGCGCAGACCGGAGTCCAGCGTCCAGCTCGTTCAGCTCATTGTTGACGAATATTCGCAGCGCCTGAAACGTCTTCGTTGCACAATGTGCTGGTCTTCCAAGCTTGTCTCTTCTCATTGGGTTTCTACAACGTCGTCACAACACTCGGTAGTCGCACGCATCAAGAAAGTCAGAGCATAACAATCGTACAACTGCGGTAGAAGTCCGTTACTATGGTGGTAACCATATTACCACTGATATGGTAATATCAGTGGTTATATGATATGATATTATATTCTGATATTATATTACTATTTTGGACATCGTGTAGCTTCCACCAATTCATGAAACACGGGCACATAAATCCGATTTTGAGCAATCTGGGAAATACAATTTATTGGTCCAAACCAAAAGGATACTTTAAAAATCAATCCAATAGTTCTGGAGTAATACTTTTTACACCCACAGCTGAATGTTACTGAATGGTTTACAGAACTTGCTGTAGTGGCCCAATACTATAGTAATATTTCTCATTTTTTGATTAGCCGAAGCAACACTCAAGGTTAAAAAGTTTGCTAATTTATGGACACTGTCAAAAAAGTACTCAAAGATGCTAATATGATTTATTGCCTCAAATACCAAGTTAATTTGCCACTGGATTAAAAATACAAATATAAATGCCTTATACTAGATGGTTGGTGGCATGGCTTAGAGGTTAGAACGTCGGTCTTTAACTGGCGAACTTTCCCTGATCTACGCCTGATCTACGGTTGACATGAGACCACTTCGTGGGTAAGGTGTCCACTATGGGTCAACCAACTAGGCCAACTCAGCCTTCCATCCATTCTGGGTCGGTAAATGAGTAGTAATCCATGTAATTACATATATTACGGGAGTGGAGACCATTAAACGGCAGACCGGGACTGTGCGTGTGGTTGTTTAGCTGTCACACTAGCCCATGCCAGCAGGCTTAGCCTACAGCCTATAGGCTGCATGTCCACCCTAGTCTGTGACGTACAGCGCTACTGCAGCTGCAGTTGCCGCTTGTGGCGCTATATAAATGTTGCCTTTTACCTTTGTCTGTATATATGTTTCGTATATCAGTAATTTATGGCAATTAAGTCTTAGTTAACAAATTGTACTGGAATCATATTTTTTAAGGACTTGGCTAATAACAGATAAAAAGTCAGCATTTAATTCAGCTTTAGGCGTTGGATTTGATGTCTCTGACACATAGATGTCTGTTTACGTAATGAAAACGCTTGCTCAAAATAAAAGACATGCACATCTGAGAAGTGAGACTTGCTATTTGGTGTGTGAAAAAAATTTGGTTTCAGGCGCCACCAACAATTTTAGTGGTGGACAGCGGAATTTAATGCCAGGTCTACAAGGTGTAAACACATGTCCTTTACCATTAGCAAGACTGATCACTAACAAACTTGGAACCACTTAGAATTTTTTAATGCAAAATCAAAACAACACAATGTCACAATGTCAGTAGCAATCACTTCTATTTCCTGTACTGTTTTTTCCCAGTATCAGCCGAGCAATGGCTGGCAAAACCATTTCTAAAATGACCAAAACTGCACCAAGTGGGGCATTAAACTCTTCTTACACGCTCACTTTTTAAAGGATAATCCCAATTTATGCTCTTCTTGTAAGCTAAACGTCTGGCTTTCCAACTAATAGCAGCAAATTTGTAAGAATGTAACATGATTTGAATGTACAGAAAAGGTAAGAAGGTTCCAAACCCGTTACAAGCAGCAGTGACAATGCTTGCAAGCTGAGCGGTGGTGGTGATTGGTCCAAATGCATATCGACTGTCAACAATAGCATGAGCTATCAGTTTGGCATGCCTCTCTTCACCATACTTCTTAATTACTTTACACAGGCCATCCACTGACATGTAGTTTATGACGTCCGCTGCTGTCAGCTGATCTTTCACTCTGAATTACATACAAAACACCAAGTACTATTCACACAAACCAAACTATGCAAAAAAACACCACAACTGATAACTAAAAGTGCTATTCAGACCAAACAAACTATTCAACACGTAAACTAATATCCAGTTTACTGACGTCTTAATTCAAAAAAATGATATTAATGCAACTGACCTGCAGATTATTTTGGATTACAAATACAAAATACGCTAGTAGATAATTGTATTTTTTCTAACATAATAAATGTGAGTTGACATAATTATATTGCACATAAATGTGTAAGTTGTAACAACAGAACAGTACCGAACTCCATCAAGTCGCATATCAAGAGGTCCTTCGCGACTGACGGAGAAGCCGCGCTCGGCTGTGTCAGCTTGCATTGACGACGTTCCAACATCGAAAAGAACGGCATCAAATGTGTTGTCAGCATCCGGTATCAAATGGTGAATGTCAGTGAAACGACCCAGCAATGGAACTATCTGTGAACTTCACACGTAGAAAATGTCATAGTCTTCACAAATACTGTAAGTTGTAACAACAGAACACAAATACTCCTTACAAAGAGAGCACAACAAACTCACTTTATGGCCAATTTTTTATCAAAAACAGATGACGCTTGTGACAGTCAACAGTGACAATGACGCGTCAACGCTGCTGTCCAACAGAATTAGCAAGTTAGCAACGCAAGTATTATGATATTGTAGCAAGTTAACCAGCAAAATGCAAAGAAATCTGCTACTAGCCCCTGCCTAAAAAACATTCACGTTGCCAGGGTTGAAACAGTTTAAAATATCATGTGCATACCTCAAAATTTGCACATAATATGCACATGCATATAATACGCAAGTCAAATTTTGACTTGCATATTATATGCGATTTTTACTGCTGGTAAAATGAAAAATTCTGTTCACATGAATAATGTGCAGGGCATAGTTCCAAGTGGCAAGTGTTATAAAGTAATTTTTTCATAAATGCACAGCTACTCAGCCTCAGAGCCTATCTGGCTATAAATGGATAGAGATGCATGTACATGTGTGCCTGCATCTGTCAGATTCGTTGGAATTATGCGAAACAACGCGAATGATGGTAAACAGGCCTATGCAGGCAGCACATGCAATTAGCTGTTGTTCTGTTCACTTGTCTGCATCAGTTCTGCAGGCACAGGTGATGATAGCCACCCCTGGACAAGCAATGTTACATGATGACAATCGCTAAAAAACCATTTGTAAGTGAGACAGTATGAAGAGACCGAATGAAACAGAACAAACATAGTACGTACATTCAATCAGGCGTCAGAGTGTCAGGTGGGGAGGAGTGCCTGGGCATTAGCCACTGCTGCTGCTTAGTTACTGCATGGGAGAGAGAGCATGGGAATGACAGATGGCCTGTTATCTGTGTTCATCCAGTTTGTAATTATAGCGAGTTTTTCTCAGGAGTGCAGTTTTTGGTCAAAATTCTGCGTATTATATGCAAATTTCTACAGCAGTTTTCATTTCCTGATAAAACTGTGAGACTCTTAACTAGTGTTTGACGTCATCAAAAATTCGTTGACGAACCGTCAAACTCAAATACGTTACGATGTCGTCGAATTTGAGACAGGTTACGTCGGAAAAAAAACAACATTATGAGACAGACTACACCATGCCTCAAAAAAACTAGACTGGGAAATTTGGTGAAAACTCGGTCAAATCTTAACCAGTTTGTTAAACTTTTCCACCATTACAAATACAAAAACAGAATTAAATTTGAAAAAGATGTTATACAGCAATTTTCAATCGATGTCGAAGACTACTCTCAACAAATGAAACAGAACCAAATGACATTTTAACATTCACGTATACCCACTGCATAGATAGCAACATTTCTTCTCCAAATTACCAGACTAAAAATTACAACTGTGCTCTCCAATATTTTAGAAAATTTAACCTCAGTTACTTACTAGCTTTTTGACAGATTCTGAGCTATGCTGAAAGCAAGAGGATCTCGATCGAGCGCATAGATCGTGACATCAGGACAATGATTCAAAAGACGTTTTGTGTGACCTCCTGCTCCAAAAGTCATGTCAAGAAGGACCTGCCAACACAACGTATGCTGACTTCTTCACACAAATATATCACTCACAGTCACAGCCTAAAGCGATATAACTGTTTTTATAAGAATTCTACAGCACAGGCCTAGCAGAATGACCACAAATACAAACCGGTAGTGACTATAAATGTAACAGAACCTGCAA
>Ga0209568_1001026_pt1 | contig 10387 bp, 3 predicted proteins | sample WorMetOlspDAHAB2_FD_187406 | JGI IMG/M metagenome (GOLD analysis project Ga0209568, IMG submission 187406) | Marine gutless worms symbiont microbial communities from Max Planck institute for Marine Microbiology, Germany - Olavius sp. DAHAB.2... ...
CGATTTGGACAAGACGGTTGAAGTAATGCGACCGGATACGGAAAGCGGACAGTCGGACCGCAGCGACAGTCAACGCCCGTCAGCGCAGTTTCTACCAGCAGATGCTGTCATCTCTACGGAGATGAGACTCACGACCCGAGATCTTTATCCAAAACGGACTGCTGGACCGTACCCACCTGATAGCCATTGTCAGATCGGGCTGCTAGAAGGGGGATCCGCGATACTTGGCGCCCAACGTGGGGCTCGAACCCACGACCCTGAGATTAAGAGTCTCATGCTCTACCGACTGAGCGACTGGACCGGCTACGCTCAACAAAGCGCTATGTGCAACAGCTTAAAAGCAACAGCGGCCAGTAACGCTTATGCGGCAGATGCACGGCATAGAACTGGATTTGATAACACACTGGATGCGACTCGACGGGTCATGACGACATGTGTGACTGACGCCGACATGGATGACTACCAGTCTGGAACGGCTTGCGCCATTGTCTATGAGCCGGCCACCGACTGTGGAGACCGTCTTCACCGACGTTGCGCGTCTGACACAAGCATACATAACGACAGTGAGGCTGATGATGTTGGACTTAAGCGGCAGTTCACGCCTACGGAGCGACACTCCCTGGACGGCGGACCCCGACGTGGTAGATCATCACTGCCCAGCCAAGCCGCGCCGCTACGACCTATGCTTGTCTATCTCGACCCGCAAACAGGCCTGCTGTCACCAATGCGTCACGACTGCCGTATGACTTTGAACAATTACGAAAAAGTCATTGACACGCAAGCTAATGCTACGAGACTGAAACGTGCCGGTAGGGCGGCAAAGAGGCTCAGCTTCTTCGACGATAGGAAACCCGGCCTGCTTGGTACCGCGCCTATCGACGCCGAGTTGCCACACGAGCCACGTCCTTCTGTCTGTCTCAACAGATCCAGTGGTCCGAACGACTATTACGTCGACCAGCACGCTGTTAGAGATAAAGACACATGCAGTGTGAAAAAGCCTGCACCGGGATGTAACTCGCCAATGAGGAAAACGTCGTGCCGTACGTCGCCTGGTCGTCGTTGTGATGGAAAGCTCGACCGGATGCCAGTGTCTACCTCCGCTCGCCAGCATGACGTCACATCGCCAAAGCGACGAAGCGCCGACGCCCGAATTACCGACACGAAAGTCAGCTGTGACTGCCAACAGCATAAATGTGGAAAGGCACGCGCCCGTAACGACCAACGTTCTGTTGACGGCGACCAAGAGGCTGGACCCGACTATGCACACTGCGACAAGGGAAAGTACAAGAGCGCTTCCGGACGTCGTCACCGCCATACGTCGGACACCTCTTCGTCAGAGTCCAGTTCTTCGTCGGAATCGGACTGCGCCACAAGTGAAAAGCAACGACGTCAATCGCCAGGCCGTCGCCAGTCTAGACTGCGTCACCGTCCTTGCCTACCGGGACTTGACGGCAGCGTGGGACACCGACACCGACCTGCTCACAGATCTGCGTCACCATCTGTAAGCCGCAGCAGAACCAGGGATGTCGTTAAGCCGGATAAGTACGAGGGAAAAGCCGGACTTGACACCTTCCTCGCCAAATTTGAGGCTTGTGCCGAATACAACAAGTGGACGAGGAAAGCCAAGGCCGCTCATCTCAAGTCTGCTTTGATTGGAAGTGCCGCGGACCTGCTTCAAGGCAACGCAAGAGCTAACTACAGCGAATTAGTGGAGCTACTGCAGCGTCGCTATGGCAGCCGCGAGCAGCAAGAAGTGTTCAAGCTAGAGCTGAAATCCAAACGCCGCAAACCCGGCCAAGATATTCAGTCCCTAGCACACGAAGTGGAAAAGTTGGTCATCCAAGCCTATCCTCGAGCACCATCTGATATAGACGAGACCTTGAGCATCGACAGCTTCATTGACGCGTTGGCTGACCCGCCTCTTCAGTGCCGACTCCGCGAACGTGAACCGAGCAACCTGAATGAGGCAGTGTCAACCGCCCTGAGGCTGGAGGCGATTGCTAAATCAACGCTATGCGCCGATCAAACAACGCGCCGACACACCAGAGCAGCCAAACTGGAAATGGACGAAGTGCACGATGAAGACTGCCAGAACCGTCCGCCATCCAAAGCTGCTGGAACACCGGCATCGCCAGAGCGTGGAAAAGTCAGCTCAAAGAAAGCTCGACAAAACAGCTCCGCGACAGAGCGCGCACTGCAAAGTCAGGTGCAAAAGCAAGGCAAAGAAATCTGCCAACTGCGAGAAATAGTCAGTGAATTGAGTCAAGCTGGGACGCCGCCTTCGACGCCTCCCAGAGCTCAACAGCTGCCTTTGCCTACTTATCACGTCTCACCGCCGACGTATGGAGGACCTTCAGCATACGGGTGTCAGCAGCCCTGCTACCCAACACCGCCGAAGGCAGCACCGCCGATACAAATCGGAAGTGGATTTCTACCGCAGTGTCCAGCACTGGTGGCGACTCCATCCGTTCAGCAATGTGTGCCTACAGCGCATGGATACCCGCCGGCTACACTGGAAATTAATACGGACTTTGCGTCACCGCAACGACCGCAGGCACCACCTACCAGTCTTGCCTCGTCGGCGGCAGCTACGCCATCTTCTGGAAGAGGGAGTTTCACCAGTGATTCGCCTGTCGTCTGCTTCCGCTGCAAACAGACTGGGCATATACAGCGATTCTGTCCAAGTAGACACGGTCAAGCGAACGGCTATACCGGGGCGCATCGACCTGGAACGCCTTTGCACAACCGAGCTATTAGCCAGAATCTTGGAAACGAGAAAGTCTATGTGAAAATGAGAATCAACGGCATCATGACAAACTGCCTGGTGGACACGGGCTCAGACACGACCCTGATCCCTGCCAGCTTCACTAAAGGTTGCCGAATTCTCCCAACCAGACAGAAAATATCCGCAGCGAATGGAACAGAAATTCCGCTGACCGGTTATACGTCTGTTGTCGCCAAACTTGGAAAACAAAGACTGGTGATAGCCGGCCTTGTGACTGAACATGTGTCGCAACCCTACCTCGGCATCGACTGGCTTACGGACCACAACGCCAACTGGAACTTCCGTAAGAAGGAGTTGACAGTCAACGGCGTCAAATATCCGTTAACATCCAGAACTGCTGCCAGCGCCTGGGTTCGCCGAGTCGTTCTGACTGATGATGTGACTATACCGCCGATGACACAGATGAACGTTGAGACTAAGGTGATTTTCAACGGTCCGGCCTGTGAACGTCGAATTGAGAAACAGCAGAGCAGCGACGACAATGTCTGGGCCACCGAGGCACACGAAGCCGTCCGTGAGGTTCTTGTCGCCCGCACTCTGCTTCCTAACCGAGCCTGTAAAGTGCCTGTGCAACTTTTCAATGTGACCGACCTACCAGTGACCGTCAGGGCTGCCACTGTCCTCGGAAACTTGGAACGTCTGCACGCCTTTTTAGCGCAGTCAACTACACCGCCGCCGCAGGAAGCACCTGCCGACGCCGAGAAACGAATTGTGGACGAAATGATGGCTAAAGTGGATGAAACTGTGCCTGATGAGTTCAAAGCCAAGTTACGGCAGTTGTTGATGCGCTATTCGTCTGTCTTCAGCAAAAACGAGTTAGATCTCGGCTTCACTGATCTCGTGACGCACAGAATCGACACGGGTGATGCTCGGCCAGTCCGTCAACGACTACGTCGATATCCACCAGCCCATCTTGATGTCATTGATCAGCATTTGCATGACATGCAACGACAGGGAATCATCGAGCCATGCTCAAGTCCCTGGGCTTCAAATATCGTTTTGGCTAAGAAACATGATGGAACTATGCGCTGCTGCATTGACTATAGACAGCTCAACAGTTGCACAATCGGTGATGCCTACCCTGTGCCGCGTCAGGACATGTGTATGGATGCTCTTGCTGGATCGCGCTGGTTTACTTGTTGTGATCTTCGTTCCTCCTTCCATCAAGTCAAACTAGATCCAGACTCTGCCGACAAGACAGCGTTCATCACCAGGAGAGGAATGTTCAGATATCGGCTGCCTTTTGGACTAACCAACGCCGTGGCTACATTCCAACGACTGATGGATTTGGTGCTTTCTGGCGTCAATCTCGACATTTGCATTGCCTACCTTGACGATACAATTATTCACAGCGCTACACTGGAACAGCATCTCAAGAATGTGGAGCTAATTCTGCAGAAACTGCAAGGCGCCAACCTCAAGCTAAAGCCGAGCAAATGTTTCTTCCTGCAGACGTCTGTGAAGTTTCTTGGACATATCGTTTCCGCTGAAGGTCTACAGACAGACCCAGAAAAGACTCGCCTGATTGATGATTGGCCTGTCCCGACCTCTCTGAAACAGCTCCGAGCCTTTCTCAGCCTCGCCGGATACTACCGCCGATTTGTGAAAGGATTCAGCAAGAAAGAAGCACCACTAAACGACTTGCTAAAGAAAGGTCACCAGTACCAGTTGACGCCTGCCTGTCAGTCAGCATTCCAGGAACTAAAGGACGCATTGCGATCACCGCCTATCCTGGCCTTGCCGAACGACACTGGAGTTTTCTACCTGGACACTGACGCCAGCGACAAAAGTATCGGCGCTGTCCTGAGTCAGATGCAAGATGGGCAAGAAAAAGTCATCGCCTACGCCGGACGAGCCTTGAACAAGAACGAGCTCAATTACTGCGCCTTCAGAAAAGAGTTACTGGCTGTTGTGTACTTCACAAAGCACTTCAAACAGTACCTGCTTTCGAAATTCTTCTATTTGAGATCTGACAATTCTGCTCTACAATGGCTAAGGAAGACCCCCGAGCCTTTGGGACAGAACACAAGATGGTTACAGCAGCTGGAAGAATTTTCATTCCACCTGAGCCACAGAAAAGGGACTAGCCACGCCAATGCCGATGCACTGTCACTCCATCCGTGCCTCAGCAAGCCTTCCTGTACAGCCTGTCATCCAGAACTGGAGCAGCAGAAGCTGTCAGCACGTAGTGCGCGCCTTGTGACGTCATCTGGAACCGAATCGTCAGCTGGCGAAGGTAGCAACGGACTAGAGTCCGCGGGAAGCGGAGGCGCCGATCGTCACCAAAGTCCATCCATTGCGCCCACCGAAGAACCTAACCCCACTGACGACACCGCCGTTGATATGCCGAATTTGGTCAAACCGCCGACAACTGTTCCAAACGACGAGAAAGTCGACAGTTCTACACTGGATTTACCGATATGTGGATGGGACCGTGACAGCTTGATTGCCAGTCAGCGAGCTGATTCTGATATCAAGGTCATCATCTCACTGCTTGAACAGGATGCCGAAAAACCTCCCTGGAAAGACGTCGAATTTCAGTCAGCTGATGTGAAATCGCTATATACTGAATGGCCTCGCCTCGCCTTTCGCAGCGGACTGTTGTGTCGACAATGGACTGAGTTGACCGGAAACATTTTCTGGCAGATTGTCTTACCACGTCAGTACCGAGCCGAATTCATCAGGATTGTACATGGCGGCATGACAGGGGGCCACCTTGGTCGACACAAGACAGATGAGCAAGTGCGTCAAAGAGCCTACTGGCCTTGCTGGAAACGTCAGGTTGAAACTGAGCTGAAAAGATGTCAGCAGTGCGCGCAATACCATCGTGGAAAGACGCCAAAACAGACTCAACTTACGCCTTTTTGCAGCGGATATCCGTTTGAGATGATTTCCGTGGACATAACGGGACCTCATCCCAAGTCAACCCGCGGCAATGAATACATGGTTACCGTCATTGATGATTTCTCGAAATGGGCCGAAGCATTTGCCGTCCGGAATCACACTGCCCCGACCGTCGCTAAAGTACTGGTCGATCAGGTCTTTTCCAGATGGGGCACGCCCTGCCGGCTTGTCGTCGACAACGGGCCTGAATTCCGTTCGGAACTGTTCAGTGAAGTCTGCAAGCTTCTGGAGGTCGACAAACTGCACACGACTCCATACCACCCGCAGACCAATGGCTGCATCGAGCGCTTTCATCTCACTCTGAACAGAATGCTTGGAAAAGTTATCGCCGATAATCAGAAAGATTGGGACTCACATTTGCCTGATGTCCTTTCAGCCTACAGAGCCTTATAGCACGAATCAACTGGCTTCGCGCCCTACGAACTCGTCATGGGACAAAAGCCAAGGATGCCGATTTACATAGTGCTTGGTGATGTCTCTGCAGACCGACCGAAACACGAGAATTACACGGAATACGTCGAAGATTTGCGAGAACGTCTGACAAAGTCTCATCAGATCGCCAGGGAGCACCTTGGTGTAGCTGCAGACCGTCGCAAGCAAGAATATGACCTGAAGGTCAAACCAAGGTCATTTGAGATCGGCGAAAAAGTCTGGTACCTCTACCCTCGTCGGTATACAGCAAAGTCGCCGAAGTGGCAACGACACTACACTGGTCCCTACCAGGTCGTTAAAGTGTTACCGCCAGCCGACTATGTGATACAGAAGTCCAAGAGATCAGAGCCGTTCGTTGTGCATGCTGACAAGCTCAAGCACTGCTACAGCGACACGCCGACCTCTGCAATGGAACCTACTGGAGGCCACGAGTTCGTAGAGACAGCCACTTCATCACCCGTACTGCCGGTCGAGCAGTTACGTCGGGTGACTCTGCAAATACGTCAGTGGGACGGTTGCCGAAGTGTCCACCAAGGAGAAAAACTGCTGCCGAACAGCCCCACCGACCATCTGACTGCTGAAATCGATGCCGGACTGGACATAGAAGTTGGACCGGAACAGATGGTTCGCCCCATGCGCCAGTACCGAGTGCCGAAGCGTCTGGAAGGCTATCGCCTGTACTGAATGAACTGTATGTGCCTCGGGCACAAGCGGCGACTCCAGTGAGTCGCTGTAGAGGAATTAGCAGCGCCCTCTCCCACCTGAGTTGCATAGCAGCGGAAAAGTGATGTCGGACCGCCGGATATCCGCTTCACCGCATGCCGCTACAAGTCGGTGCCGCCGGATTATGAACGTCTGAAAATGTGTGTATGTGAACATCCGTCGCCGCAACGAGTCCTAGTTGCCTGCTGAAAGCTGGAAGAGAGCCATTGCAGTCTGCGACGCCGTCCTGTGTCGAAAGTCTGTCTGTTGTGTAGGTGGGAAAATGACGTCTGGCCATCAGAATTGGGACTGACAGTGTCCGCCGTGACCTGCATCCATTCCTGGCCTGTATCCGACGTCTGATCTGTGATGTGTGAGTGCGAAAGAGACCCAGAGAGAGTTGATGAAGTGTCGTCTGATATCTGCAGGTTTCGGCGTCAACGAGACCAGCCTGTGATGTCATCGTGGGAGTGAGTGAGTAGAGTTTAACGCCCCACTCGACACAATATAGGTCATTTCGGAGGCGGAGTCATCGTGGGAGGATCTACCGTCCAAGTGCTTGAGTGTGCTCCGGAGACGAAAACGGCGTGAATTCGGCTTCTGCTTATCCTACCTTTCTTCACTTCTCTACCACTTCTCCGTTCGTTTCTCGCCGTCTAGTCGATGGAAAGTTGTCAGCCTCGCGAACTGGCGCGCACATCAGCTCATCCATGCGGACATTAAATGCTACTTGGAGAAGTCGACGAGCTGTGGGGTGACTGTTGGATTTTGATGTTGCGACATGATTCACCCCATCGAGCGGCATCGCTTAATCCATCAGCACAGCTCTGAAGCGTCTACAAGAGGAGAAAAATGCGACCCACGAATCGACTGATCTAGCGATCTCTCTACGACCGACGAACATCTGTCAGAGTAATGTACAGCAGCTGAGAAACTCAGAAAATCGATCACGGACATGTCAAACTGCCGAGAACAAGTGAGCGACAAGCCTGACGCCAGTATTGCGCCGCAACTGTCAGCAAACTGAACGTCTGATCAGTCGCCTGAGTAGCACGAAGGTCGAACCGATATCCCAGATCGACCTGCCGGACGTAGAATGCTGTACAAAATGCGAGTAGGGTCTGATGATGTGCTGACCAATGTGTGAGGGTCCAGAGTCGGCTACGCCTGCTGACCATGTCAGTTCCGGTCTCTGTTCCTGTCGTGGAGTCGATGGAAAAAAGGCAATGGTGACGGAGAAATGAAGAGGAGAACAGATGGAGACGTTGGCGTTAGAAGATAGAAGAAGATGTTAACAGAAGATTTCTGGTGCGTTAACTGTAACTGACTTTGAGATATAAGGCCTGAGGATCGAGAAGACTCCTGCGTTCGAGTGAGGTTAGCCCAGATGGCAATTTGCTGGAGTTCCTGGACAATGACTTTGTATTTTCCAGCGTAATTTGTGTAAATGTGTTTTTCACGTTGACTGTGTAGCGATTTTTCTCGAGTTTGTTATGACAGTCCGAACTGCGTTCGATAGAGCTAATTCAGTGTTGTGAACTGTTACTTGTAATTGTTGATCATAATTGTAATTTTGGTTACTATGGCAATAATTCGTATGTTTTGTCATGCCAAGTAAGCCTCCCCAGGTTAAGGTGGTGTAAGCCTTGTTAGCGGTGCTATGGCTAAAAATAGCTATGTTCTGTGATAGAACCGAGAATTTGCTCTAAGAGTCGAGGTTTTCTAAATTTCAGTCGCACAGTGTCGACAATGTTTAGTAAAATTTTTGTAGCACCATTCTCAGTGTTAGAATTAATTTTATAAGGTTTTTATCTGCGAAATTTTTTATTTATCGTTGTTCAGTGTCATATGCTCTATTCTGAAGTCGTTGATGATAACTGTTGTAAGTGATCAATGGGTCACGGGTGATCTAAGTGGGGTAATTTCCTCTATTACCAACACAAGCAGTATTTCGTGAACTTTTTGCTATTTCAATTTTGTTATACGCCTCTTTGGTAATTCAGAGTACATACGTAGTCGTTTTAGTGGGATTTTGAATCCTCTTAAATCAGACTTTCCTGATGCCACGAAGAGTCGGGGCTAATCACTGTTCAATTTTGTTCATAAATTGGACATGTGTAGTGCAATATGTACCGGAAACAGTATTAATTGTTAGCGTGAACTGCTAGTCGATCATATGTATATATGTTGTTTTGCTAGTTAAGTTCAGTGATGTTGTTACCGGGTTTCATGGCATAATTATGTCTCTTGAACGGCGCTGACTAGTACGAGCTAATGTTGAGGGAATTGCCGTCTCTCTAGGGTTCTGCACTCTCCCTTCTTCCACGAGCTAGATTGGACTGTAACTAGTAAGTTCAGTGCTCTCCTAATTAGATATATTTTTCTGCTCTACTTTGTCTTTTTGGCTGAGTTCTGTCATGAACTAGTTGTTAAGGTGTAGGGCTGCGTCCTGACTGTTTGATTCTTCCCGTCATACCACTGACACGTAAAGATTTACTCAGTGTAGAAATTGAAATGGTTATTTGCAATGTTTCTTATGGGTTTGAGTTATTCTTGCTGAGTGTTTGAGTTCGTCTTATAAGTGCTTTTGTTTATTTTTATTTTTATTATTATTTTCTCAGCCCCACGTGTGCGCATACCTTTGTGATCGAAATGTACAGGAAGTTTGGTTTGAGTTTATTAGTTGCTATCAGTTAAGTTAGCGTCGAAACATGTAGTGTAAGTGTTTGTTGAATGCTGCTTTGTGAACGATTAAAGACTCTGATGTGTGCTGAACGCTAACCCGGAAGTGAACTGTGTGTAGCGAAACAGACAGTGCATTTCATCGATGTCAAAATGTTAAATAACGGAAAAAGCTGTGCGAATGTTGAGTGTGTTGATTGGAACAGCGTACGGTCTAGTTTCTTTTTCGGTATTAATGTCGGTCGTATGTCGGTTCATTGTGTCGAAGTTGCTGAGTGAATTTGGAGGAGTGTCTGTCCGTAGCACGTGCTTTCTGTTGATGTTTATGTGTGACGTCATGTTGCTGCGATGCTATTGGTTCTGAGCGCCCAGCTGCCCAGCCTGCTACTGACCGCTCTGCCCTGTCACTAGCACCGGCCAGCCACTCACGTGCAAGCGTACATTGCTATCAGCTGATCGTGTCATTGCGCTTGAACTCGAACTTTTCTTTACTTTATACCTTCTTTTAATTCAGACGACGAGTCCGCCTAAGCTAGGAGTCTTAGCAAGCGAAGGCGCCGATCATGTGGTGGCCTAGCCCCCACTACATTTTTTTGTGTGTGTAAATAGCAATAGCATAAGCCTGGACAATAGTCGATTTACTTATCACTACGGAAATAGCTGTTTCGGCACTATGGCTGAGTTCCTGCAGCTTATACTGCTTCTACGGCTTGCGAACATTAATATAGTGAGTAACATTCGTCTAAAAATAGCTGCGCTTCTGCTAGCATGCATATAATATGGATAAAAGCCTTTAATAGTCACTCGATGCATAGTTATGTGATGTTCATTACATATGCAAGTGGGTCGCGCCGAGCACCTCTGCTGCTTGTCAACTGCTGC
>Ga0209568_1001028_pt1 | contig 10378 bp, 3 predicted proteins | sample WorMetOlspDAHAB2_FD_187406 | JGI IMG/M metagenome (GOLD analysis project Ga0209568, IMG submission 187406) | Marine gutless worms symbiont microbial communities from Max Planck institute for Marine Microbiology, Germany - Olavius sp. DAHAB.2... ...
TCGTTCCTTAAATGTTTTTAATCGTGTTATATTTGTATTTGCGTACATGTGTGTGCGTGTGTGTGTGTGCGTGAGTGTTTTGTGTGTTTTGTGTCATAGTTTCAAGTTTCGAGGGCAGCTGTAAGTGCACCTTCGTGCCTTGCTGTCCTGTTCGATTGTTATTTGACTTTACATGTTTTACTGCTGCTTGAACGAAATAAATAATTAAATAATTAATTAAATCGTATCAAAGGCTGTGAGTGAGATAAGATTTATTCGTCAAATTAAACTATGAATCGAGCACGACAATATTATTCACTGGTATTAGATATTTTATGCATGACCTACTTTCTGACCTCACTAACTATGCCTCACCCGCAAACTAGCGATATGCGTCAGATACGGTAAATGATGTCAGCGCTTCCTCCGAAATGACCTATATTGTGTCGAGTGGGGCGTTAAACTCTACTCACTCACTCACTTCCTCTGGCATCAGCTCGCCTTAGCAAGCTGTGAATTTTATGTCTAAACGAACTTTTAGATGGAGATTTATGAAAAATATCTTTAATTTCCAAATTTCTCTTTTCTTCTGGTTTTCGAATATGATTTTATTAGATGCGTTGATTTTACCTGTATCGCAGCTTCAAACACAGCAAGTGATGACGTCACTAATTAGGTCACACGTAGAATAATTAATACACTCATATTGTAGTGAAAATTTCTGAAAGATTTAGCCTTATTGATGGTTTTTAATACGATTTAATGATGGTACTTGATAGTGGCTTACTTTTTGGGCCACCCTGTATGCATGACTTGCACCCTGGATTGCATTTACTGCTTTTGACGCGTTTCTAGAATATTGTTCGTTTTTTTAAAAATTTTTCTAGGTCTCTATCTTTTGCTGCCTGCCTTTTATTGCTGTAATTCGTGTACGATGCCAATTTAAATAAAACAAATTGTGTTGAGTGTTGCGTTGATTATTATGTTGCGTTTAGAGTTGCAGGACCCTTGGTCTGGAATCGCGGACTGTTTGCGTGGTCCGGCACTTGAACTTGCCAGTTTTAAACGCCAGTTAAAGACATTTCTGTTTGCCCGCTATTAGACACAACGTATAGAGCGCATTAGAGATGCTATGACTGTGCGCTATATAAATCTACTATTTACTTATATACTTACTTACTTACTTACTTACTTTGATATATTTTAAATAAATGAACGAATAAACGAAATTAGCCGCTGTACAATGCACGCGCTTCGAGCCACCGGTGGCTTTTAATCGCTCAAATCAGTGTCTGACGCCTTTTACAAGCATGACGGTGTGGCTAACTCTGCTGATGTATTGGTTCTGAAACGTGGCACGGGCAGACTGGTTTCGCGTGCAGGCGCGTGGCCATGCAAGCCGATGGGCCACATTTCGCACATTCTTGAGCGCCCAAGTCGACTAACCAACCTCTTCGATTCAGAGCGCCGCCCGTTCATGACGTCAGACGCGTCAGCTTCTGCAGCCGGGAACAGATGCCGCCGCCGAAGCAAAGCTGAACACGCCGGCCAACCGGCCTATCGGAGGCGTCGACTGGCGCCTATATCTATCCCAGAGCAGTAACGGGCGGGCGGCCGTAGTCAGCCGTTGTTGTAAATTACGCGTCGATTTGGCCAAGTGCTCTAAGTTACTGCGCGTTAAAATGACTAATTTACAAGCTGTCGTTCGTCTGCTGCTGATTATGTCACTTCCGCCACGCACAAAGGCCGCATGATTTTCAGCACAGGACAACAATGATCACAATATTTCCAATAATTGTTACAAGTCTGCCCGGTTGCGAAAAACTTGTACCGTACCGTACAAACACTTGTCGGGCTTGGTTCATATGATGACCAATTTTATTGCCTTTGTCTACAGTGCAATCTATACTGCGCATTAACGGACTGAAATGCACTTGACAAGCATTCAACGCTCAACGTAGCGTGAGTTTGTAGAGACGAGCGAACTCCGAGTCTGTTTAAAACGGTCATGCTCGTATAATGCACCCCAACAGGGGTCATTTAGCTGTTTCCATTGCGCCTCTGAAGTTACGACCTTATGACCTTATGGCGCTTTACAAATATGCTTATTATTATTTTTTCGCCCAAATTATTGTATTTAAATTGTTTAAGAACGCATTGTAGACGACATTGCGAACCATTTGCCGACCAAAAATGAACCAGATTGCAGAATTTTGCATATACAGTCTCAAATTTTTCCGGGGGTGATAACTTCGGACTCCCACAGAAGCGCCCCCGGTGCGGTGCTTTGGACCCAGACACCAATTTCCGCTTGGCTCGCCAGCGTTCCCATTGCTCCTGTATTACGAAACGACCACTGCACTCCAAGCTGTGTTGTAAATCACATTTGTAACCAACTGGTAGGTTAAAGTGCTCTGAGGACCACATATCGTGTTCAGCCAAGTGTGGTGGCAGCATCGTCTCAACAGATTTGAATGTTGTGTTTATCTCGCGTTCAAAAGCCCTGCAAGTTTTTCCCCCACCTCTTGCCTTTTGCCATAGTTGTCAGTGATTGATTGATTGATTGATTGATTGAATGATTGATTGATTGATTGAGGTTTAACGACACTTTCAGCACAATAAGGCTGCCGAGTTTATAATATTATGAATTTGTCAGTCGAATCATCCTAGTCTTTCTAAAACACCGAGCAAACGAGCGTTGTCCAACGACGTTGTCGCCCCGCCATACATTGCCACTTGTAGCGCAAGTCTATTTGAACGCGACAGCTGTTTGTCGATGAAGCTATTGCTACAATTAACTCAACCCAGCTGTTCATAAATAACAAAAAAGCGCATCTCAGCAGTCACTGATAAACTTGGTCACGCTACAGGAGAATCGAACTCAGTCGGTCCTCGTCGTAGGACGACGAACGACTGCGTCCGACACGTGGAATCTTGGAGAAGAGGTTTCGTCGCTGTCCACTCAGAGCAACCACCAGACCGTCGTCGTCGTCGTCGTTATTATGCGGCGAGAGTCGGTATTGAGATTCTTGTTCTTGTTCTTCTTGACGCCTGTCCATGTCGACCGACTTGCCGACTCGAGGTATGTTGAACACCTTCGACGATCGACACATACACACACACACACACACACACACACACCGGTTGCACTACAATTCTTGCGTTACTGCTTAATTGCGTCTAAAATGAGCTAATGGGCTGTGAATGCAAGAAAAGCACAAATCTATTTTTGCAGTTTTGGGCATTTAGTTGTAATAAGCACGAGAAATGTAGCATTCGCAGCATCGACAACATTTCTGTCGTATTCTGGTACATGCGCAAAAAAAGAAAATAAATCAATAAATAGTAAGAAAGCCGGCAAATGAGATGGATTTTTTTCGTCAAACTAAAGTTTCACATTCAAGAACTGAAACGTTATCACTTGCATTACATATTCTACAGCGAACTAATGTGTGACGTAAATTTATTTTGCGTGAGGCGCAAAACTGCGATGTGCGTCATAAATGATGTCAGCGCTACTTCTTTTCGTCAGTCCAAAACCATCTTTAGATGGAAATTCAAGTTTTACATGATTTCTTTCCATCTTTTATTTTTTAGGTTTTTAAATATGATTTTATCGCACATATACATGTACACTTATCTTTTCCATATCGCAGCTTCAAACACAATATTGATGAATGTCACACAGTGAGTTACGCATAGAATATCTGGTGCTTCGTTCATCCTCGACATTTGAGAGAAAAATCTAGCCTCATCAACGGGTTTTCAATATAATTTAATAAAAATTCAGATGTTGCTTACTTTTTGGGCCACCCTGTTTATGGTGCTGTATTCGTATGCATCCAAATGCACTTTGCAGCGACTGAACATGTTCTTATATTATACACCACGCATTGCATGCAAAGTTGTGTGCCCAAAAAAAGCGTCGTGTTGACAAAAAGTGCCGTTACTGATACGTTTCTCGCATTCTTATTGTTCCCACAATACGTCGTATTTATCCAGTCAAAAACGGCAACTGCTAATCGTCGAGTGTCAATGTGTATTACGCTTTTATGCAACACAAAACAAACATAGGGGCATACTGCTTAAGTTACTATCCCTCGTAAACTGCCTTCTCATGAACTTTTCAATCTGCCGATTTCTACCAGTTTTGCTATATATCACTCAGTTTGATGAGGTGTACTTAATAACGCTATTATTATGGACGGATGACGGCACAGTGTGTCGACTTGCATGAGCGATCCAGGCTTTTACAATGGAAGGAGTTCACAGAAGATGGATTAGGAATTTTCTAAAAGGGGTTGAGCCAGACGTTCTTTGGGACGGAAATTCCCCAGTTGGTTTCAGGGCAAAACCCGGTAGAGGGTCTGGGTGACGAAGTCCCACAGAAGCTGACGCAAAATATGAAATTAGTGTACAATTTTAACGTTTTCCTTTACAAAATTTAGAACCTAATGAGTTTAGGAGTAGAGCTTTGACAGTAATTTTGTGGAAACACACAACTAAAAAATCCCGAAGATTCATGGGGCCCCCTAGCCCCTCCCAGCTGGATACACCAGTGCCGACTTGTGCTGTTCTTGCATGACAGTGGTTCAGGCCAGGGGGTTCGGGCGACGTAAACAGCCGCTGCAGAGTTGGTAGAGGTCCATTAGGATGTTACAATGGAACGGAATATGAATAATAATACTTTAAGTAAATAACTAATGTAATTTATTACTGAGGTCAGTTTTAGTGTTCAACTCTGGAAAATTTTCCCATTTTCTTTCTGTAATTCGCTGACAATACGCACAGTTTATACACTGCAAACGCATATTTAAATTGATTGGATTCAGCGTCAAAAGATCTTGAAGATTTTTGTTAACATTATTAACCATGAGCGCAGGCGTGTACTGGAACTGTTAAAATGGTATGGTATAAATAAGCCAGTGATGAGAACGGTTGGGGAAGGAACGGGAATGGAGGGAAAAAGAAAGCGCTGTGAAATATGGAGAGGGAGACTTTGTAGTGGATTATTTGCTGCTGTCATTCTAAGACTATCCAGAAAATGAGCGACAGGTGCGCGGTCACGTGATGCTCTGCTACGTCTACTGATTGGCTGGATCTACCTGTCTGCTGACGAGTGTTGATTCGCCATGTCGCGGCGGCACAAGAGGCGGAAGTCGCTCGACACGAGTTGAACGCGCTGTGCGGTCGAATGTGTCACGTGGCCCGGCGGCGTGATCACGTGGTGTTTGCACGTGACGGGTCGAGCTCAGTGCTATGTGCAACACAGCGAGCGCACTTGCTAACTATATATGCGTGAATACTGAATCGTATCAAACATGGTAGCACTGCGTCTCAAAAATGTCTCTAGTTTAATCGTGAATAACTTTTAAAGACTTGAGCCGATTCAAATAATTTTTGACACCCCATGTGCTGAAACCACTGTCTTCTAAACGCACGTAAAATTTTCAACCAAACCTTAGCTATGTTGCCACACTACCCGAGAAAACAGTAACCACAAAAATGAACGATTCTGTATGTCTTCCTCTGAAATCTGTGAGTGGCTCTGAAAAGAACCGGTTAGATCACGACGGCGATCAGCAGTGGTCTATATCAAATGTTCAAAATGATGGCCAGTTTTAGCCTTAATACAAGCACGCAGCCGGGTACGAAACGGATAAACGACTTTGTCGATTACGCTCTGTGTTGGCGACACGTCATTTTCGCCACTTTGAAATGTTGTAAAGTAAAAAAGCTCACAGGAGGTTCAGTAATAAAATATAATTGTGATTTATAGCAAAAATCCTACTAATGCTAAGTGCAAAAAATATTGAAATCGGTTCAAGTTTGTTAAAGTTATTCAAGTCAAGATTAAATTAGTGACATTTTTGAGACACGCTGTATTGCGCTGTACATTAATGACAGTTATCGCGCAATTAACGCGTTAAAATTTTAATCGCGATTAAAACGTTTAATCGCACTTTTAATCTAATCTCATTACAGAATCCATTACTCGCTTTCCTCTGCTGCAGCACAGACGAAAGTAATGAGGTCACTGTCGTTGTTTCTTTGCTCGTTTAGTTCAAGCGCTACATGAAGTAATAACTCATGGCAGACAATACTGATGAAAAACAAAAAATACTGTTTTGCAACTGCGGGATTACTTCTTGATCATATACTGAATCACAACGGGCAAAGAGACGCGCTGTTCAATAAGGTTAGTAATCCGTAACAATGATTACTAAGTACTAACCTTATTGAACAGCACGTCTCTTTGTCCATTGTGTCCGTGTCAGGGGCGTCCATCCTATGGCGGGAACGAACCGCGATGCTTCGTAGCGATTTAAGGGGATAAATATCCGGGATTAACCAATAACCACACAAAATTTGGTCAGTTGATAATCAGGAAAATCATTAAAATTACTGCCGCCAGAAGGCTAAAATTCACCAAATTCGATTATCGACGTATGTCTGTCCGTCCGTCCGTTTGTTTCTGATACGATCGACGAGTCGCAGCGACGTCGACACGGCGTGACGGTGGCGATCGTGGTGGACGTTGTTGGTGCGCTAAGGCCGTGCGTGTCTCTTTGTCCGTCTGTCCGTCCGTCTCTTAGATGGAGTTTGACACAATTCGACAAAATCAGTGGACGTAACTATTAACGATAGATGGGCCAACTAAATAGTTATGAACTTATGAGGTTACGCGGTTAGCCAGTTGTGCCGTTACAACTCGAAGGTGTTGTAAAGAATCGGTCGGCTATACAAGTTACATGTAATTGTTAATGGCAGATTACGTCCACTCGTGTGCATTCACCAGTTAAAAACGCACATAGGCTACAGCCTGTCCCATGTAAGAGACTAACTATATCTATAGTAACATAATATAGCTCACTGTAACGCCTACTGCGATTAAAAACAGTTGAAACCAACAAACAAAAACAAAACTGACTGTCAACTGTGGAAAAGGTATTCTAATAAGACAATCGTGCTTTTCCCCTTGCCAAGATATAGTGGCCTGTTATGTTATGTATACTGTACAGGCCTATTATTTTAACTGGCTTATAATGCAGAAGGTAGATTTGACTTACTCAATAAGCACTGAAGAACTAGCCACGCTAGCAAACTTGTTGACTTCATTTAGAATCGAGCGTGTGTTAAGCTATAGCCACACCGATTAACCCCCAGTGAACAACTGGCAGTGTGTGCATCTAGCTTCGGCCTTTATATCGCAGCTAGGTCGCATGTATCATCGTTAGAGTGCCGTCCATAGCGATTATCGTCACAACGAGAAAACGGATCTCGATTCAACACGTGCGGCTTGGCCGCCGCGGGCGCGAACTCGCAACTAAATCCGCCACCTAATCGTGCGCTATATATAGTTAAACCACCGTTTTCCGAGACGTGTTTTAATAGTAACGCCCGCCGCGTATACTGGGACTCTGCATTATGCAAACTTGCAGAACGATGTCAAAAGTTTATTTCTGCGCGTTCGTTTGCGGACAAAAACGGTGTTTAGGCGATACATGTCGTGCTATAATGATTGATTGCGGCACTTTTCTCTGGCGCGACAACCGGCGACTGCTTTCATTTCCGTTGGCCGCGCGGGCAGCGCTTTCAATCGTCGCTTCGCCTGCGACTCAAAAGCGCCCGAAATTGAGATGAATTTAATAAAGCGCGCCATGTCAGCGCAAAACGACTCAAGCTGATCGCGTTGACGGAAGACATGTGGGCGAACGACGCGATTATCCGAGCGGTTACAGAATGCCCGCGCCTCTATAGCTCCGCGCGTCCATCTACAATGCTTGATTAGTTGGTGATCACTGACGTGCGTAAGAAGCAACAGAAATAAACGGAGCCGCACCCCGATCATCTGATATGGGGCCTACAAGCAAATGCATGTATAGGCCTACGTATGCGCTGTGTATAGGCATACGTGGCTTAGGCTATTTCGGACTGCAATCATCACTCATGTAGTTAGACCTGGGCCTATATCACAATGTCGTTCAAACTATATCGAACATTACAGTTAAGTCAAATTGCTAATTCATCGACGATTTGTAAATAAGACGTCCTGAATACTTCGGCTATATGATATTAATTGTTTTTCTTTTCTACACTGACGAATTTCTGGAAACCACGTTTTACAAAAAAATACGATTGCGATTGATATAACTTGGATCTAACTGCATGCTTTGCTGGTGCGTTTATTGTCCTAGATAAGCAACCTGATGACAATCATAACTCACAACTCAAATAATCTGAGCACTTAGCATTAGTGATGCCCGAGGTTTTTACCGGTAAAAACCGGGTTTTTACCGGTAAAAACCGCGTCATATTTTACCGGTTTTAACCAGATTTTTTTAAACAAAAACTTTCCTGGTTTTTAACCGTTAAAACCCACTTTAGTCATATAGATCTAATATATGGTTATTTTCTCAATTACTTGTTGAAGACTGACTGGAGTTAACACTATTGCACTTTCTGTAAAAGTGTTCGTTATTATTAACTGCTATATATTATACCATGGCTGAGTCGACTGGTTCGCTGAATATAGTAAACACTATGTCTTGTGATTTGATCCATAGTTGAAAAGAAACGGCAGAAAGCTGTGGTGTTGAACAAAACTGAACAATGTCTGTTGTGAAATATTAGTCATTAATCGTGTTAAATCACATTTCACTGGTTGAACCTGAACTAAGGTGTAAACACTGCATAAACACTATACAAGTGAACGACACCACTATACTTAACTGTCTTACAGCACAGTAGTAAACAGTTAGTAACAATTCTACATGTTTATGACACTTTACATAACACGCAGTACAGAAAACTAATACAAACGAGTGAAACAACTCTTGTTCAGTCTTTTTGATGTCACCTGAATCAAAAGTACTGCTAGCTCAACAAGCTCAACAAGCTCAACAATTGGAACTAGCCTACATGCACCTAGCCATTTAACAACACCCGAAATAAATAACTAAAGATTAAAGAACTACATTTAGCTAGAAGTATATAATATACAGGCCTATTATTAACTTCACAGGTAATTTAGCATCTTCGCCATACTAAAAACTGTGCGCAACAACATTGTACATACGAACAAACACTACCATATCTTTCATAATTTACCGGTAAAAAACCGGTAAAAACCGGTTAATTAACCGAAAACATATTTACCGGTAAAATAACATCACTACTTAGCATGCAGTCATTGCATGCAGTCAGGAAGTTGTGCCAAAGATGTTACTATATTTAGTTGAATGCTTACTAGGGCGTGCCCCGAAGACCATAATTAATATTTAGACCCTTAAATTTCCAAAAAAAACCGTCATTTTTGGAACCGATTTTCACTGGACAGTTTTTTTGCGGCCGAAAATCCTTTAACATGGAGATGCTCCATAAAAGTTGTATAGTGAATAGATAAGTCTGGGTCAAAAGAATTGTTATATGTGCTTTTGGGGGACCCCTATGCACAGGTCGCGTGATACGCATGCGCAGTGAACTTTGTATAGCCTTCACAATGGGAAAACGCTATTTTTCGCATATAACATAACTTAATCTTCGTCGTAGCTCCTTGAAAGTGACAAAGTAAATAGGTGAATTGGGGTCAGGGATTTCAAAAATGTGGATCATTTGTGCCCCCCCCCTCGGTATAGGTCACGTGACACGGCACATGCGCAGTGACCGTTTCAGGTGATGATAATGTGATCAGATTAAGTCACATAACTCAGGAACGGATAACCGTAGGATGCTAAAAATTTGTATGTGTGTTGGATGTGTCAAGCTATTAATTTATTCGACACCGCCAAGGTCATAAGTTCGAAGGTCAAGGTCACAAGGTCAAATGAAGCTGTGCACCAAACATCAAATACTGTATATGCCGTAAACGTAATCGGGCAGTAAAAATATACCCGTGTTATAGGAAATCGAGGTCGCCTGAGCGAATGGCTGGGTCAGATTTTTGACCGGAAGCTCCTAAATTGCCGTTTCTGTGCATGCGCAGTGAAAATATGTCTAAAAGTCCCTTAACCAATTAACATATCACCAAAATTTAGTCCCCCTTATAGGACATTGTGGCCGCTGAACACGACAGTGACGGCAGATTTTAGACCGGAAGCAGAATTCACGCTATTTCTGCGCATGCGCACTATAAGAAATCGCCAAATCACTGGTGTTTTTCCTACCCAACTGAAGCAGGCTTTAGTCCTTCCGATACTGAAAAAGAATAATCTGGACCCTGATGTTGCTAGTCCGTATAGACCCATCTCAAATCTGCCGTACGTCTCTAAAGTCATCGAGCGTGTGGTTGCCAGGCGGTTCTCATCACATTTGTCTCATTCTAGTCTTCTACCAGCCCGACAGTCCGCCTACCGTCCCTTCCACTCCACGGAGACGGCTGTGCTGTCCGTGCATAATG